>Ga0206682_10000024_pt1 | contig 125233 bp, 128 predicted proteins | sample M240m12015metaG_FD_155444 | JGI IMG/M metagenome (GOLD analysis project Ga0206682, IMG submission 155444) | Ammonia-oxidizing marine archaeal communities from Monterey Bay, California, United States - M2 40m 12015 | ecosystem: Environmental > Aquatic > Marine > Intertidal zone | place: USA... | reverse complement strand
CCAAAGAATCCTTTGAGAAAGTCTTCACCGAAAGCCATAAGTTACTCCTTAAACTTAATTAGCCAGTTACGACGTCACCCAGTGTTCTTCCTACTGTTGCTCCGATTCCTGTTCCAAGTGGTGTCTGTACTGCGTTGTCATAACGTATTGATGTTTCAATAGTTACAGGATCGTTTGAACCGTAATCTAAATCACCATAGTTAGCATTTACTAAAAAGCAACCATATAATTCCCAAGTTTCAAGTACGTTTGGTGTGCTTGTTCCGTTACCACCATCTAATACTTCACAACGTGTAGTAAATTTGTAATCAATACCTGAACTTGCACTTGCTTGTTCTAGTGTATCCATTTGCTTTTGTATTTGCTCACCAATTAGTCTACTTACGTTTCCGCCAGCGTCATCTCTAAATGTTGCTGATACAGCGTCCCATGTTTGACGTCCAGCAAGATAAATTCTACTGTTGTAGATTGGTACTTCAATTTCTTCAAAGTTTATAGTAGGTCTAGTAAAAGTCATTACCTGTTTGGTAAGTTCTGTTCTAGGTGTAGACACGCCAAGATTTTCAAATACCACCCGGTAGCGATATTTTAGTTTTGGCATTAACAGTCCTTGAGTTGGACTTGATTGGTCTGATGCCAAAGGAACTGTCATTCTTGTTAGCGATGATACGGCCATTTTCTAATTCTCCTTATTACAAATATTATTTATCTAAATTTCGCCACAAAAAAATGAGGCCTAAACCTCATTTTAAATTTGTTTTGTAGGTTTTAACTACCGTATGAAATGGTTCCTGAACTTGCTACGTTACCAGCACTTATTTCACCTGTGTTTTTAATTCTAACCGGTATGTAGATGAATTCAATTGCTTTTACCGGCTCAATTGCAACATCAACATATAGTTCGTTGGCATCAATTCTTGTTGGTGTGTTGTTTGATTCGTCACATACCACCAGGTAGTCATATATACCACGCTTTGCTACTAGATCAATCATCAAGCTCTCGATAGCATTCTTAATCTCATCGCGTGTTGTAGTATCATTTGGCTCAAATACAAAGTTCTTACCAATCGTTTCTAGTCTTCCTCTAATAAATGCTACAAGTCTTGAAACGTTTATTCTATCTAAAGATGTTCCACTAAATGTAGTTTTGTTTCCATAGTTTAAGATACCTGACCCAGGAATAAACGTAATTGGGTTTATGCTATTAGAATAAAGTGTATCTCTTAAACCTTGTCTCACAGCAGTTTGCGTAAACTCTCCTGTTTGTGCATTTACATAGCCTAATTGACTTGCATTGTCAACAGTACCACGTCTAGTACCTGCTGGTGCTAACCAAGGAAACGCTACATCATCTGAACGCACAACTGTTCTAAGCATCATGTGTGTTGATGGTGCAACTACTGTTGTTCCTGATAAGTCAGTTGTTTGACAACTTGGATAAAACACACCAAAGTATGGATCAGCAGTTGTTAAGCCATCGCCATTAGCATTGGTTGCCCAATTTGTAATGTCTGTACCTGTGTCTGCTAAACGCATTGGAGCATCACTTAAAATGAATCCTGTATTGTTACGCTCATTGTTAAGTGCAACTAAGTTACTTGCTAATTCTTCATAGTTAGGACAAGAAAGCAAGTTAAATATTTTTTGCTCTTCACGCAATTCTTGTGAACCATCTACTGCTGCTTTTAACGCTTTTACTACTATATTTCTTACTGCTTTTCTTCCAGCAAACATTGCTCCATTTGATTGTAATCCACTTGAAGTAACCCATGCATCTTTTACAGTAGGTAAGGCTCCATATGTTGCAAACGGAAAGTCAGCTGCATTAAAGTAATCAGCTTGGAAACTCTTTACGTTAAATCCACTACGTCTCATATTCCACACTAGCATTCCTTCAGGATAAAGTGAAGGATCTGCTTTGTCTAAATCAACATAGTCGCTTGTTAATAAACTTTTTATAGTAGGAATATCACCAGTAATAGGATCTGTTGTTCCGTTACCTGCCCAACGCATATCAGCAAATAGTATTCCATTCTGTGTTGTTTGATCTGAGTTATCTATTTCTACCCATTGATCAACCGAACTTACACTTTCCCATCTATATATGTCAGGATATTCGTCTAAGTTTGAGGTTGAAATCCATATATCACCATATACTAATGCACTGTCGTCGCTTTGCTTTGTTGGAGCACTCGCGGCTACTATTGGTCCATTTGGACTAGTAGTAGAAAGATCAAATCCTCTTATGTCTGAGGTAACATTTTGATAGCCTTTCCATGTGCCACCACTTTGAATCATAATATCACATTCGTCTGTTGCACTATAATACCAATTTGTTCCATCTGCTGGATCAATACTTGGAGCAGTTGAACTAGCAGTATATGCAGGTGTGTTACCAAAACCTAATGGTATCCAGTTACTAAGGATGATTCCACCAGCTGGGTTAGTTCTCACTTGTCCTGTAGTAACTCCTATTGTTATTCCTGCATCAGCAACTGGCGTTCCACTTGTATCTACTAGTAAAATTACGCCACCCTCTGTATGTTCAATTTGTACTGCACCAGTTGATAAAACTCTTGCAGTTGTATTTGCTACGTTGGCCGCAGTAAATGCAGTAACAAAATCAGTTGCTGTTGTTCCTTTTACAGTTGCAGTTACTGCGGCAGTAAGTGTAGTAGTATTTTTTGCACTAGCCTGTATTGTAAAAGTTTCTTCAGCGACAAAAGTTGGTGTTGTTAAGGTACCAGTTACTAAAGTTGCACCAGTTACATATCTTTGATAAAATTTAGAGACATATGTATCAGCACGCAAACAATTGTATTCAACATACAATGATCCAACCGGAATGTTTGTTCCACCACCTGCAGGGTCATATGTTTTATTCGCAGCTTGATCGCTAAAATGAACTGGTGTACTTAATGTCGTAAAAGTATCAGTTGCGGCTGAATACTGCTTCACAACAAGATTTACACCTGTGTTCACATTGTTTAATTTATACCAAACACTTCCTGTTGGATGAGGCTCTGTTCCAGTAGCGGCCCAACTTGGATTATTATAGTTAAATCCAAAGTGTATAACAGGTGCATAGTAAGGCTTGTCGCCGCTTACAGTAATACCTAAATCAGCAAGTACTGTTCCAGTTCCTGCGTCTACCATTAATATACCATTACCACTATCAGTTGATCCGTCATTAGTTCCATTTGAATCAACAAATATCTGCAGTTTTCCATTTGCTACTGTTGCACTTATACCAGATATTGATGCACTATTGATATCTGAAGCGGCAGTTGTAATTGTTGTACCAGTCATTGCAACAGTGACATCGTTTAATATCATTGTATTTCCAACAGTAAGAGTTGGATTAGTAGCAGTTCCAATAATTGTTGGCCATGAGTTCTTCCATGCATCGCTTCCAACAAGCACCCAACTATTTGCTGTCACTGCTGGATCACTCGAAACATTACCTGGTGACTTATAATACACAGGATTGTTTGTATTTGTTGTATTCACTGCATAGTCGCCAATACTACCTATACTTGCTAGTGGTATTCCACTTGAAACGCCACCAACTAAGTCAGACACATTTGTAATAACTGTAGGCACTTTGTTAGTAAATGTTTCTGTAGTTGCACTCCATTCAAATGCACCAAATGCTGATACACCTGTGTCGAACCAGTATACACCATCTGCAGGATCACCTGTTGGTCTTACTAGTGTTGCAGTAAGTTGGCTTAGATCAACATCTGCTCTTTGTACGTATGCTCTGTTGCTTACGCCCAATGTACTGTAGGCTGCAAGTAATCCATATTCATTAAGTTCGTATCCGTTAATGCTTGTTCCTGCAGATGTACTATAGAAGAACGGTGTTCCAAATGTGTTTGCTAAATCTCTTTGTGATGTTATTAAGTAACATTTATTTGCATTTGCTGCCGTTGTTCCTGCGGCTACTCCGACTCCTGTACCGCTTACTTTATTTTGAGCAGTTGCTATCAAAATGTAAGGTACTGAATTTGTTGCGGCCGGAAGATAATTACTTTCGTCTATTATTGTAACTTCTACGCCTGGTGATGTTAGTGCCATTTTTTCACTTCCTTTAAAATATAATCTCTTAATGATATTTATAAGAATCTTCCAAATATTGCGATGTAGACTGCCCTTTGCAAAGGTTTGTGTAGATAAATATCCGTATGGATAGACCTATTTGCAGTGCTTGTAACCGCCGTCTGGTAGCAATAAATTATATTAAAAATGATAAATTACACTATCGAAGTAGATGTGACAGTTGTACACGCAAAAATAGACAAATCAAAGCTCCAGTTCCGCGTTGGCAACTAGAAGGTTATCAAAAAAAGAAACTATGCGATCGTTGTGGATTTGTTGCTAAAAGCGGAGCACAAATATTAGTATATCATGTTGATGGAAATTTAAAGAATAGCAATCTTGCGAATCTTAGAAGTATCTGTTTAAATTGCAGTGTGGAAATAGTAAGGCTTGACTTACCTTGGAAGGTCGGCGATCTTGTTGAGGACCAATGATTGTAAATCATTGAGGCTACTGTTATTATAAAGAATACAATCAAATCGACTGTTTACATCTATCCACTTGTATTCGCTTTCGTGAACATCAAAGCCACTCATTAAGTTACTTGTATCTGAGTTTGCATTATCTAATATTGCTCGCTGAAACCATTCAGGGTCCTTACCTCTTTTTACTTGCCAAACTTTCCCGCCAAGGTCACGTATCATGTTTTGTTCGTTGCGAAAACGCACATCAGGTACAACGTAGTTTCCAGGATTGTCTATCATTTGTTTCTTTAGAAGACTTACCCATACACCGTTGTCAAACCCATCACGCATACACTCTGTGCCAAATTCTTGCAATACTATTCTTGGTGTTATAGTCCTACCAGTCTCTTGTGTCCAAAAATCATCTGATTGTTCACGCCATGATCTGCTTTCGTCGGTATCACCTTCTAGCAATGATCTATCCCAACCAAAAATAGTTGCAACACCATCTTTGAGTTTGTCAGCAAAACTCACTTTAGTAAACCCTTGTTCTACTAATATGTCAGCAACAGTTCCTTTGCCGCTGCCTATAAGTCCGCAAATACCAACTATCATTTAAGTCCTGCTACCCTTAGGTGTTTAAGTGTTTGTTGTAGTAAATCAATTTGTCTTCTACAATCTTCTAGTGCATGGTGACTTGCACGTGGCTTAGGCAAGTCTGGATACAAACTATATACCGTACGTGCATCTCTTACATTCCAAAATTGCCACGGTATAGGTAATCCAAGTTGTTTGAATGCATTCTCAAGTATAACCATGTCAAATGTTGTACCATTAGCCCAAGTTAGTTTGCAATGGAAACACAACTTGCTCAGTTCCTCAAGTGCTTGCTTTAGTGGTATTCTACCTTCTTCACCAAATGCTTCATCCTGTGCTTCTTGTGGTTGTGTTGCCCACCATTCTACAGTTGAGTCATCTACTTCTCTGTCAGGTTGACTGTCTACATCAACTCTTGCATAGTAATCTTGTTTTTGGTAACCAATACTAAGTGGATCAAAGGTTTGGGCCGCTATTGTAAGAATACAAGCGTCAGGGCCAGTACCTACAGTTTCTATATCTATCATAATATCCATAGTATCATTATAGCACTAAATGAAACTATGTCAACCTATTTTCTTGTCTTGACTGTTTTCTTTGTGCCAACTGTGCCTTTAAGGCTTGTCTTTGGTGGCTTGTATGCTTTTTGAACTTTGCCTCCTGAACTAACACTGCCTTTACGCAGTTTGTTCAGCATGCCAAGCAATCTACTTGCTGGATTGACTCTTTTGGTCTTCTTTGCTTTTCTTGCGGCAACTTTGCTTTTTGTTTTGCGAGTCACTTTCATTTGTGCTCGCTTACGTTGATCGATAGGTGCATCACAGTCTTTGGCATTACCAACAACACGACCTCTTCTTGTACCGCTAGTACAACGCCATTTTGTTTTTAATTTATTTCCCGATCTACTGAACACCATTTCGTGCTCGTTGACAATCTCAGGTTTAGTAACAAACTCTTCGACACGCATTAGCCAATTACCCACATTAATGGTTGAGATCCGTCAACATAGAGTTTAAGTTCTTCAATTTTGGCATCCATGATAGCATTACCTTCTGCTTTCATCTGTGCACCGTTAAGTGCAGTTCCGCCTTGTGGTCCAGCAATTGTTGCGAACTTTTCTCTAGCTTCTCCAATAATCAGTTTACAGTTACCAACCATATAATCTCTTATCCATTGCATTGTAGAAAAGTCTGTGAGTAGTTGTACTTCTGGACGTAAGTTGTAGCACCAAAGTAGGACAGTCTCCCCTTCGCCTTTAATATCACGCATCAATGTCAATTGATTGGTTGCACTATTGTAATTATAATTTAAAAATCCGCCAAACATCTTAGCAGTAAGTTCTACATACTGTGAATAGAAATCGTATGTCGCAAGTCCGCCCATTTGATTTCCGTTTAGAAGATATGTGTTTAAGGCGGCAGCACTAAAAGGTTCAAATGCTTGTCCTTCTCCGCCGTTGCTAAAGCCAATTGTACGTCGAAAAACTTGTCTTACAGTTTTAATCTCTCTGGGCAAGGTATAGATGTTATTGCCATCGCCAAGAGTTAGAAAGTTATAGCTTTCTTCAAAAGCATTTTCTGCACGTTGTCTATAAGTACCAATTGTTCTTTGGTAAGCTGCCTCATAATGACTAGCATCAAGTTCAGTGTCAATTATGCCTTCGCCTAACTGCAACTTAACGTAGTCAAATGTTTCTTGCTTCTTAGTTTCTAATGTTTGATCAAGTGTTTGTTGTGCTTCTGCCATAATACCATCCTATGACAGTATTTATGTAAATTACCAAGCCTTGAGTATTACTACGTGTTCATTGCCGCGACCGTTATACTTTATTTCAGTTGCTTTAATCCCGGCGAACTGTTTTCTATTGTTAGGCTTGCCGCCTTTCATTAGTTCTTTAATTTGTTCTACAGGTTTACGCAGTGTTTTTTGTACACTTTTGTTTGGATCAAAACCAATTACACTGTTACTCTTTATGCTGTATGTTTTTATAGTTTCATCAGCAACTATATAGATCAACTTACGTGTTTTTGTATTATAAAGCCAGGCTTCTGTACCATGCACCATCTTCTCTGCACTAACACTCACAAGTCCCAGTTCTTCAAACTTCTTTAGATACTTAAACTTACGAACTAACTGTGCAGGTGTCTTTTGTTTTGCTACACGTGGCGCCCTGTCTGCTTTCTTAACCTGGACATAACTTGCACACTCAGCAACTGCACGTTCAAGAAACTTTTGCATTGCACGTATCTGTAGTTTGCCTAAGTAGCTATATCCTTCTTCAAGTTGTGCTATCATATCAAGTTCTTGTTCTGACATTTTAGCCTGTTCTTTTTTACTAGGCGGATTCATCAACTCATTTATCTCACTTAGTTGTGCCTTAAGTGGATCAGCAATAATATCTATTGTTTGTGGAGGACATCCTTCATCACGTAGCAATTTCATAAGACTGTACTTGTCAGGGTCCTTACAGTCGTTTGCCATAAACTGATCAACTAGTTCATGCACTGCACCTTCGATATCCATGGTCTTATCACGCATGTTTTCCTGTATAGTCTTACGTGCAACTGCTGGCTTTGTGTTATCCACTACTAACTTTGGTGCTGGCATAGTTCTTGCCATTGCTTCTTTGACACTCTTCTTCACATAATCTGTGGTTGGTTGTACATCGCCAACAGTGCCTGCTAGTGTTTGCCAGTGTGCATTGTGTTCAGGATGTATATCCGGCATTCCTTGTCTCAAACACCTTGCATAGATACTTGCATACACCATTCCGTTGTGTCCATGACGTTTCATAGTAGCAATATCGTCTTTGCTATACTGATTTTCTTTCATCCATGCAAGTAAATCAGGAAACAGTTCTATAGGTTTACGTTCTTGGTAATACCAATCAACTGAAACCATCTTGTGTTTATGATAGGCTTGTCCGCTCATTTGCAATGCCGTTGACCAATCAGGGTCTTGTGCTTTACTGCGTTGCTTTCTAATTACTGGCTTTTTCTTACGAGTGCCTGGCTTTAATAAGTTTTTGCCTTTTGCCATATTCCGCTCCTATATCTAACTGTTACAAAGAGTATAACATGTATATAGTGTGTGTCAACCAAAAAGTTGCAAGACTTTTGTTATTCTTTTCAAATAAAAAGGTTGACTTATACTCTAACTGTGTTATTATGTATATACAGTTAGAAAAAAAGGAACAGTATATGAAGAAGAAAATACAAATTACTGGAATAGTAAAAGAAGATAGTGTTAATGTAGAATATGAAACTGGCAAGCACGATAGTGTTAGTAGTGCAGAAGCAGAGTTACTTACTATGATGGACTATACTCAAGCAAGTGCTTCAGTTAATAATATCAAACTAGTAAAAACTATCTACAACTTTGTTGAGTGTTACAAGGATGAAATGGAGTTAAAATATGGATCATAAAAAAATAGAACTATACGAACGTCGTATAGACAACTGCTGGCAAGCCGCAGAATTTTGTGCTGATGGCACATGGGGTAGAGAATATTGGACTCAGAATGCAATGTATCTGCTACGTAGAATGAACTGTTTTTTAAACGGAGGAACTGAAAAATGAAATTTATGTTAGTCACAATGGTGTTGGCCAATCCAATGACTTATGCAGATAAGACAACATGTCTTACCGCAGTAGATGCACTTAAAAGTGTCGATATAGAAGCAGTGTGTATACCTGCTGGCATCGAACAACAAACTGCAAGTGATAAAATGATTGCAAACATGATGCAATTTATTACCAAATTAGAAACCATGAAGGCAAAACAATGAATGAATCATTATTAGGTTTGCAGTTTGATGTAAGCAAATACCATAAAGGCATCCAACTTGTACTTGATTATAAAAAGTACAATCTGAGCATTGTAAAGCACGAAGGAAGTTATGGTGGTAAGCAAGGCTTGTTTGAAATCATGGTAAGTGATAATAGTGGTCACGGTGTCGAACTTCCAGGAATAACCGCACAGGGCGATACTGTAAAAGGCTTTTTAACACTAGAAGATGTAAGTGGTATTTGTAAGAAGATGACAGTTATCACTGGCAACGATCCAGTTAAGGTCGCTATCTAAGTCCATAAATACAGTAAGAAGGAATACTGTATGCCTAGACTTAGTTTATATCGCCCTAATCGACAAAACGATTACAAATTTATTGACCGCACTGTTATGGAAATGTACCAGGTTGGCGGTGTTGATATGTTTATTCACAAATATCTCGGACCAACACCACATGGTGATGATAGCTCAAGTGTAAGCGGCGGTACACAAGATGCCACACAGCCTGCTTATTCCAGCGAGTCTCCACTGTTTATTGAAGATTTATTTCTATTAGAAAACAGAGATCGCAAGTATGACGATGATGTATACCAAATGCGTGGTGTATACAATGCACAAGACATAGATTTTGACCTAAGCCAATTTGGTTTGTTCCTAAACAACGATACACTTTTTATTACGTTTCACTATAACTTTATGATTGACACACTTGGTCGTAAACTTATGAGTGGTGATGTATTAGAGCTTCCAAACCTAAAAGATTACAATCCATTGGACAGTGGCATTGCACGTGCTATACCAAAATACTACGTAATACAAGATGCGGCTTTTGCCAGTGAAGGATTTTCACAAACTTGGTTACCGCACTTGTGGCGTGTAAAAGCAACACCACTTGTAAGTGCTCAAGAGTATTATGACATACTTAAAAAGCCGTTTGAAGAGAAAAACATTTGGGACAATGGAAACTACTATCCAAAAGGCAGTATAGTATTAAGTGGAGACACATACTACAAGGCTATAGATGATGTAGACCCTGGTGTTGAAATTACTGATACCACCAAGTGGGAAGAATTTACACCTCTAACGGAACAAGAAACCTTTGCTACTGTGGTTAAGGATAGAGAAATAAACGATGCTATTCTTACACAAGCAGAATATGAAGTACCTTATAGTGGTTATGATAGTGTAAAATTTTACATTGTACCAACCAACGAAGATGGAAAACCGGCAGATCCAAACAGTTATACCGTTGACAACACAGGAATAACAGTCGACACAACTAACGTTGATGTTGATGGGCAACCACAAAGTCCAAGAGCAAATGGTTACACACTAGGATATCTAACTGGCGATGGCATCGCCCCAAACGGTTTGCCGGTTACACCAGGCACAAGTTTCCCACAAGGCGCACAAGAAGGTGACTTTGCACTGAGATTAGACTATTACCCAAATAGACTTTTTCGCTACAGCGGCTCGCGATGGGTTAAGTACGAAGACGATGTGAGGACTAATTTGACACCAGGTGATAAAGAAAAAGCAGTTGCAAATTATGGTAACGTTGATTCACAGACACAACGTAGTAGTTTTGTAAACAATACTAATAAAACCAACACAGAAGATCGTGGCCAGATCGATGAGAGACAGCCGCTTAGTAAGATACTTAAACCGCAGGCTGATAATTAATGCAACAATTTTTTTATGATGAACAGATACGCAGATTCTTGTTGCAGTTTACTAGAGTATTCTCAAATTTTCAAGTAGAATACGGCAGAACAGAAGACAATTCACAAAAAGCATTGTATAGAGTGCCAGTACGTTATGGTGACGCCACAAGACAAGCACAAACAATTATACAACAAAACAGTGCAAACAGTTTGCCAGCAACACCACTGATGACATTTCATGTAACAAATTTAAATTATGCACGTGATAGAATACAAGAACCTTATTTTGTACAAAAGCAAAATGTTAGACAACGTTATTGGGATACCGAAAGCGAATCCTACGAAACCACACAAGGCAATGCATTTACAATTGAAAAAATGATGCCTGTTCCATTTGATTTAGAAGTTAACTTAGACATATGGACATCAAATACCAATCAAAAATTACAATTACTTGAGCAACTATTAACATTGTTCAACCCAAGTTTAGAAATACAAAGCACAGAAAACTTTATAGACTGGACCAGTTTAAGTGTTATGTACTTAGAACAGGTTACATGGAGTTCACGTTCTATACCTCAGGGAACAGACGATCCTATTGACATTGCTACACTAAGATTTGTAATGCCAATATATATTTCGCCGCCAGCAAAGGTTAAAAAACTTGGTGTGGTAGAAAAAATAGTTGCAAGTGTATTTGACGGAAACGGTGATATGGCAGAAGCTATTTTTGATAGTGATTTACTATTAGGCACTAGGCAATTGTTTACTCCTTTCAATTATCAAACCTTACTAATTGGCAACAAACTACAAGTTTTAGAAACCAAAGCTGTGGTTACAAACAATTCAGGTGTACAGGTTCCAACTGCACCTCCTAGTAACTTATTATGGCACACTGTAGTAGATTTATACGGAGCCCTACGCAACGGTATCAGTCAAATTAGACTAGACAATCCATATGATACAAGCATAATAGTTGGAACAGTCTCATATGATCCAACTGATGATAGATTTCTACTTTTTACAGTGGATGCTGATACTATTCCTGCTAACACACTTGATGCAGTCAATGCGATTGTTGATCCACAAGCAAAAGGCCCTGGCACTATAAACGGCTTACCCGCCTCTGCCGCTGGACAAAGATATTTGTTTATTAACGATACAGGTAGTGCTAGTACAGAAGATCCAGGATTTGCACAAGCATGGAGAGGCACTGACGGTTCAGCACTTGTAGCAAATACAAACGATATAGTAGAATATGATGGTACAAGGTGGAACATTGCATTTGATTCTAGCAATGAAAGCAATGTACAATATGTTAGCAATCTTACTACTAGTGTTCAATACAGATGGGCAGCAGGTGAATGGTTAAAGAGCTATGAAGGTTTATACACAGAAGGTAACTGGAGTCTAGTACTTTGATATCTGCAGTTGGAGTTTGGTTCTACAGTATCACCACAGATCGTTATTTGTATCTACTGAGAAATGATTCAAAAAATCCAGGATGTTGGGGCTTACCGGGTGGTAAGGTCGACTTTGGGGAAAATTTAAATGAAGCTCTGCAAAGAGAATGTCATGAAGAAATTGGACTATGGCCAGAAGTAATTAAATTAGTGCCTATTGAAAAATTTACAAGCATTGATAATCATTTTAGTTATCATACTTTTTTTTGTTTAGTTAATAATGAATTTGTACCAATTCTCAACAACGAACACTATGGTTATAGCTGGATAAAATCTGGCGTGTGGCCAAAGCCGTTACACCCGGGCTTATGGACAACAATCAACTTTCAAGAAATTTTGAAAAAAATAGAAACAATAAAAAAGTTTCAGATATCACAATACGAAATAAACTGAGCATATTTCCAAGTTACAAAATTTGGATTATCTTGCCAAACATCAGGTGGTGATGAATTATCAGTTACATGAATAAATTGTACATTTTTGTACATTGTTATTATTGCATTTAGTCCTTTGATGCGTTTTTCGTTTATTGACTGGTCTTGGTTTGTTGCGTCTACTCCGAGTAAAAATACTTCCCTATGGCCATCAAAACATGCTAGCCAGGCCGCTATCTCTATACTTGCTCCACGTTGTCCATAAGGAACCAAATAAAATTCGCCAGGAGTATCAATACAATTTCTTGCATTTGTATAGACTGATGATTTACGACTGTAGTCGGCTTCTTTAATTTCTAATAATTTTTCTGGATCAAACTCTACGTAGAAATCACACTGCATCTCTCTCCAACATCCTTCGGCACCATAACTCTGTAATCGTTTGCGTCCAAGATGCCATCCAGAATGTTGTTCAATTTTTGTTTCTAAATCTAGTTTTCCATTAAATTTTGTATTGTATCTACTTTGCCCGTGGCCAATCACTGCTGCTCGACCACTGATATGTTGGTTTTTAATTGGATTTTCTATCCATTCACGCTCTTGTAGTTTCTTACCCTCTTTAACAATATTTGAAACAATTACAAATTCGCCATCGTATTCTGTACGATATCTTTCGGACATTACATACGTCCTACAAGTATTTCTATAATTCCCGGACCTTGGTCAGTTTTGTTTTCTATTGCTTTGCCGATTGCACTTCCAGAAGGTGGATTGTGTAGATCTCTATGTGCTTCTGCATGTCCTGGTGTTGAACTGCTTACTAATATATCGCCTTTGTTGATAATTCCTACAACTTTACAAGGTACTCTTCCTAGTAGTGCAATACTTACACCATTTTCCAGACCACTGTTCATTAAATAGGCCGGATCAGTTGATACTACGCCAGCAATTGCTACACTTCGATGTCTTTTGGTTTGTGTAACTTCTTCAGTTCCGCCAAGCTCAACTACTGTACCTGCTTCATAATCTGCATCGGCAGTGTAACGTTCAGCCAAGTCAGCATATTTTGCACTGCTTGACAAACCTGTAATATTTGTACATGCTAAGGTTTCACTACTTGGATTAAAGGTAAGGGTACCACCATCATATTTTACAGCAGTCAAAGCACCACTTGTTGTAGCGGCATAATACAAATTGAAAGCAGTATTAGAACTGTTATCTTGTGACACAGTTGCACCTGCTGCCGCAAACGACAAGTTACCACTTGCGTCTGTTACTAATGCCTGCCCGCTTGAACCGTCAGCACTAGGCAATGTAAAAATTAAATTTGAAGCAACTGTACCTGGAGACTTGAATCCTACATAGTTAGAACTATCTGAGTCTCCAAGTCTTATTTCTGCTTGTGCGTTAAGTGTAAGGTTGCTTATACCAGTTTCTTTAAGCAATGCAAAGCCGCCAGCAGTACTACCATCATGTATTCTGAGTGTGTCTAGTGTGGTGTCAACACTAAGCTCACCAGCAGTACCAGTGAAGCTGTTGTTCTGTGTGGTTGTTCCACGTCTAAATTGTAGTACGGTTGGCATCTTATTCTCCTAGCAGTGTATTTATTAACTTAATACACCTAAATCTGTTGGCGATAATGTTGATCCCACAGGATCCATCATAGTATATATTTGTCCAAGGCTTACTCCAAATGCATCCGTTGCACCAGATTCAAACGGTGTTTCAGCACTTCCTGTTTGATCAAATTGTTTTGCTAAATCAAAGTTACCTTCACTACTTGGTAATGGTGTGACAGTACAATTTGGAAATGATGATCCTCCTTCGCCACCTCCAGATTGATCAACAAATGATAATGTTCCACTTCCGTTTGTTTGTAATACCTGTCCACTTGATCCATCAACTGGTAAAATAAAGTCTACATCACTAGTAACTGTTGACGGAGCCTTGAATCCAATATAATTACTACTGTCACTATCATAAAATCTTGCGTCTTGTTGTTCTCTTATTTGTAGGTTAGTACCATTCAGCAGTTGTAAACTATCAGACCTTAGTCGCATGTTGATGTTGTTTGAACCTGCTTTCCTGTTAGCAAATTCTATTAGTCCGTCTTCTGAGCCATCACTTGCGTCTTGTATTTTTCCTGTAATTTTTGCATACACAACTTCTTGGTCAGCGTCGTTTTCACCTTGAAACTTTAATTGTCCTAAGTAATCTGCATCGGCAGGTGATGCACTATTACGTTTCATTGTAATAACTGGACCAGCACTGCTTGAATCTTCTGTGGTTGTTAGCAGTAGAGCATCGCTTGTTGATGTGTTTTCAATTAAAGCACCAGTACTTGTTGTCTCAAAAACGTTTGTACCGTAATGCTTTAGTTTCACTGCACCAGTTGAACCATCTGCAACAACATAATTTGTAACACCTCCACTACCATCATCAGACATAATTGATACATCTTTGTTGTCTGCGTAGGTTCTAATAACAATATCACCAGTTGTTTCGTTTATAACTAGATCACTTCCGGTATGTTTAATGTTTGCATCAGTGTCTGATCCAAGTTGTATTTCACTACTATCAGATAATAAAATATTGCCAGCACTTATATTGCCTGTAGTAGTCAAACTTGTAAGTGCCGGAGTTAAACTTGGTGTAATTGTTAGTGTATCAGTGCTATCATTGGTTGTCAGTGCAATATTAGTACCAGCAACCATTGTGAGTGTATCACCAATTTGATCTGCTACAATACTGTTTTGACCTGAGACTGCAAACGTACCATATGCGGCATTGCCAGCTCGAACAAATGTCATTGTGGTTGAACCAACTGTAATCGGATCGTCTGTGGTTAACTTCCACTGTGTATCAGCGTAGGTTGTACCTTCGGTGATCATTATTATTGTACCGGCTTTTATCTCGCCAGTTGCATCTGCATCTAAACTTCTTGCCCAAGTTCCGTTTGAACCTGCACCTACTGTGGTTACATAATATATTCCGTTTTCACTGCCTGTGGTTTGTGCAGTTACTAGCACTCTATCTCTTAGTGCAAGGCTTACTCCATCAACAACTGCAGGAGCACCACCACTTAGCGTAACGTTAGCAACTGTAACTGCTCTGGCAGTTTGCTTGTAATCTATATCTTGTAGTTGGTGGGCACGAGGCCTAGTTAATCCCATTGTGTATCCTTATATAAACGTATTTATCAGAAAATACAGTCAAAAAAATAGCACCCGAAGGTGCTATTCTTAAATTTGTTATGATTTACATCATTAATGCTAGTACCTCAATAACAGCATCTCCACCTTCGTTGGATTCGATTGCTTTACCAATTACTGTACCAATTGCTGGACTGTTATTAGCCATTGCCATACCATTACCTGCACTAACCATTAAGTCACCTGCGTTTACTGCGCCTGTTACTTTAGTTGGTACACGTCCTGCTATTGCTAATGCAGTACCTTCTTGATCACCGTTCATCAAGTAACCAGGATTTGTAGAAACAATACCTGCTACTGCATGATGATTTGCTTCGTCACAAACTGCAACTTTTCCATCACCTGCAAAATGTACTACTGTACCTGCTTCAATTTCTGCATCTGAAGCATACATCTCAGCCAAGTCAGCGTATTTTGCTGTAGAAGCAAGAGTAGTTGTGTTAGTCACTGCTAATGTTTCTGAACTAGGATTAAAAGTTAATGTACCACCATCATACTTAACACCTGTCAACGCACCTGAAGTGGTTGATGCAAAGTATAAGTTAAATGCAGTATTAGAACTGTTATCTTGTGATACTGTTGCACCAGCTGCACCAAAACTAAGTGCGCCTGAACCGTCAGTAATAAGTGCTTGTCCACTTGATCCATCTGCTCCTGGAAGTGTAAATGCTAAGTTTGAAGCTACAGTCGATGGAGCTGCTAAAGATATTGTGTTTGAATCATCAGCATCATAAAAAATAGCTTTTCCTAAGTGTGCATCTAACCAATGCAGTGCGGCACTACCTAAGTCCTGCGTACCGTCAGCTGCTGGAAGTAGATCACCAGTTATTCTTACTACTGCCGAACTATCCACACATTCTACAATAGCAGTACTATCGCCGTTTGCAAGAGATGTTATTGTTGTTGTAGTAGTAATTTTTCTAACTTCAATCACATCGCCTGATAGCGGAGCTTCAGTAAATGTTAATGTTGTACCGGATACAGCATAAGCAGTGGTTGGTAACTGTACCACACCGTTTATGGATACTATACAACTTGCAGTTGTTTGTGCATTACTAAGCGTAAATGCAACAGTTGAATTATCACCACTAAAATTTTGTGTAGCAATAACTGTAAAGTCACTACCAGCTGTTGTCCAAGCTGATGAATCATAGAATTCAAAAGCATCAATAGATGTGTTAAAACGTATCATACCAGTTGCGGCACTTGGTCTTTGTGCAGTTGTTCCTACAGGTATCAATATTGAATCTGTACTATCAACTTTAAGTGTTGCACCTGTTGTTGCAGTTGCAGTTCCAATCAATACAGTGTCTGAACCAGCGTCTGTTCTAAACAAGTTAGCATCGCCGTTACCTTCAACAACAAAGTCTAAATCTGCTGATGCTTGGTTAACAGTAATTGCTGCACCTGATGAGTCAATGTCGTTAGCACTAATAGTGATACCACTGTCTGATGTTAATGTAGCACCACTAACTGCACCAGAGAAGTCACCAATAGCACCAGTTACGTTACCTGCTATTACGTTTCCAGCACCAGTTGTAATGTTACCACTTGTAACGATTGTTGTAACACTTGCAATAGCACCTGAAGTGATAGTTGCTGTACCATCTGTGATTGTAGCACCTTGTACTGAACCACTAGCAACAAAACTTGTACCGTTAGCAACACCAATATTTGGAGTTGTTAGGTTAGCACTTGTTTTAACAACAACTTCATCGCCTACGATAGCAGTAGTTACATCGTCAACTTCAACGTTTAGTGTATCACCTGTTTTACTTAAACCAGCACCTGCAGTAATTTGTCCAGCACCTGAGAACTGTGTAAAGTTAATTGCAGTTGTACCCATTGTTACCGGAGCGTTTGTTGTACAAACAAAACCGTTATCAGCGTTAGTAGTACCTTCTTCAACAAATACGAACGCACCTGGAATTTCACTAGCTGGTGAACCATCCATGTCGCCTGCTCTTGTTAGTACGAAAGGAGCACCTACTGCACCAATTGATGTACAAACGTAGATACCGTTTTGTAAAGCGGCTGCCTGATCTTGAATAAGAACTCTTTCACCGGCTACCATGGTAACACCGTCAATTGCGGCTAATACACCGTTTGCGTTGGCTGTTAATGTAGCACCAACACCAGCTGTACCGTTGTTGTATGTCACTGCGGCTAAGGCGGCAGTAGTTGCGGCAACAACTGATTCTTTAATGTCTAAGCCTTCTGCAACTGAGTCAACATATGCTTTGTTGGCTGCATCAGTAGTAGCAGTTGGAGTAGCAACTCCACTAACTCTTTTACTTGACATTGCAACAGTTCCTGTTCCTGTTGGAACAAGTGTTACTGTATCGTTTGTTCCTGTTGCAGTAATTGTTATTGCTGCACCTTCTACATCTGGTGTACTAACTTTTGTAGTTCCTGTAACTGTACCAGAAGCAGTTATGTTTGTAAATCCTGTACCAGCACCTGAAGTAATACTTGCAGTTCCATCTGTAAGTGTACCACCAGTAATTGCACCACTTGCATTTACAGTTGTTAATCCTGAAGCTGCACCTGAAGTAATTGTAGCAGTACCATCTGTTAATGATCCACCTTTTACTTCACCAGTTGCAGTTACTTTTGCACCAGTGGTTAAGTTACCACCTGCAACGTTTCCAGTTGCTGTAATTGTTGTTACTGCCGTAATAGAACTTCCAGCTGCAATTGTGCTTGAAGCATTTAATGCAGTTGTTACGTTACCTGTTGGAGCAAGGTTAACCATTGACAAGTCTTTGAAGTCTCCGTTGACTTTACTTGCTAATGTAATTGCAGTACCTGTGCCATCGTCTGTTGTTAGACCTGCTTTAAATGTGTCGTCTGTTTCGTCAAAAATCCATGCAACGTTGTTTGAATCTCCACGCTCTCCAATAAAACCAATGTCCTTTGATGGTGCACCAGTTTCGTTTTTAGCAAGAAGAATTACCGGATCTTCAATAATTGTGTTAACAGTATCCAACGCAGTGGTTGCTCCGTTAACTGTTAAGTTTCCTGTGACAGTAAGGTTTGAACCGTACGTCAAGTTTGCTGCCAGTTTACCTGCGGTAATCGATGCGTCAACTAGCTTTGTGCCAGCGTCAATTGTCGCATTGGTAATCTGGTTATTCTTAATTCTTGTTATAGGCATTTAATATGTCTCCGTTTAGCTTATATAAAAAAGATTTTTTATAAAAGATATGCGTCTTGAAACATCACCCGGTGAGTATCTCCGTAGGCTTCTTCTGGCTGCTACTCTTATGATAATATTTACCAGTGGGTGAGATTTTTAATCTATGGTGAAAATGAAGGTTTAATGGTATAATAGACTAGATCTTAGGCCGCGGAGATTGTTCCATCGAAGCGAACTTGTTGCCAGTTTGAACCATTATATACGGCTAAACAAGGTGCCCCTCCGTTGCCGTTGCTCACATATATTAACTGCCCTGCGGCTTTATTTGACAGGGCGTTTGCTTGTGTTACAGTATATGTTGGTAATTGTAAACTGTGTACTGTTGCAAATTGTGCAACTCCATTGTTATCAACTGCAATAAAGTCACCCGTGCCGTTTGTGATGCTTGTTATAGTAGTTAATGTGCTTATACTACGTACTTCAATGGCATCTCCAGCAGATGGTGCTTCTGTAAAAGTTAATGTTGTGCTTGATACTGCATAGGCAGTTGTTGGGGTTTGCACTGTACCATTGATACTAACAATAACACTTGCAGTAGTAGCCGCGGCGGTAAGCGTAAATGCAACTGTTGAATTATCACCTGAGAAACTTTGACTTGTGATACTGTCATTTGAACCAACTGTTGACCATGCAGAACCATTATACACTTCTACACCAGTGGTTGTGGTATTGAATCTTAAATCTCCAGCAGTTGGAGTTGTTGGTCTTTGTGCAGTGGTGCCTACTGAAATATTAAGTGCAGTTGTATTATTAATTTCAACTGTTCCTTGACCTGTTGTGGTAAATCCTATATCACTTCCGGCATTATTAGTACTGAAAGTTGTGTCAGTAACAGTAAGGTTTCCAATTCCAGTTCCGCCGCCAACACCAAAAGGTCCGATATATCTTGCACCAACAATATAAACAGATTTGCCAGTAACACCTGTGCCAATTACTGTTGGAATATTTGTACCGTTAAAGTTAAGCACACCAGAAGAGTAATCAAAAAACCATTCGTCATTGTTTCCTGAACCTGCTTGGAACAGTTGTGTGCCTGTGCTTTGTGGATTGGCTGCACCAGCGTTGTCAACATAAACTTTTACAAGATAAGTTGAACCAAATTCAGTTGGTATCCAATCAGTAAGATTTGTTTTCCATGTCCTGTTGTCAGGAGCACTTAGATCTTCTGTGGTTTCAACTGTATCACTTCCACCAGCCGCATCCTGGTAAATGTTTACAATTGCACTGGCAGCCGCTGGCTTTACTCCTGGAATACTGCCAGAACTTTGCCATACTTTATCGCCTCGCATCAACAGAGGTGATGGAATACTTTCGTTGAAAGCCTGCTTGTTTGCATTTGGAGCAGTTTTAGTTACTCCAAATCCCAGCTTCTTCCATAAAAAATCTACTTTGGTGCTATCAGCTAATGCCATTAAGTCTGTACTCCTACACTAACACTGGTTAGAGTTTGACCTGATCCTAGTGCAATACGCACTAGCACATTGTTTCCTGTAGAGTTTGAACTGTTTTCGCTTCCTAGTGTCATGGTATAAGAAGCATTAATGCCTGTGTTAACTGGGATAATGTCAGCACCAGTTAAAGCACATCCGTTACTACCGTTACCACCGTTACCGGTATCACTGCCTGGTACTCCTGCACCTCCGTATTGTATACTACCATTGACCCATCCATTTAATCCACTGGCAGTATCTATTGCAGTACCAGGTGCTCCTATGAACACTCCTTTAATGCCGGTAGCACTGTTTATTGCTATATCAAAGTTTGCAACCGTTGCTCTTCTAAATGCAAAGGTTATATACTGATTACCTGTTCTACTTGTAGCTAAGTTTGGACCTGCAGGTAGATATCCACTGCTTAGGTTAGTAACAAAATGTTTCAGTGTACCAAAACGCACTATTGCCTCTGAAGTGCCTGCCACAGTGGCTGCTCCTGTAAAAGCATTTGCAGTATAGTAATTTGTTCCGCCTGCGAAACTTGGAGTGTCAGCAAAGCTGCCAAAACCTGTGACACGCTTTCCGTCATCATCAAAAGTAGTTCCTAATGAATCAGAAACTGGAATGTTTTCTTCGTCAAAGCCAGTTAAACTTGCACTATAAACCTGTATGTATTTGTCGGTAAGGTTAACAACACTACTTGAGCCATTTACATTTATCATTTGTGCATCAAGGTATCCTACTGCTCTTGCACTGCCGTTAATGAGAATGTTAATAGTGCCCAAAGTATATGCACTGCCAACACCTGTTGTTGCATTTGGTATTCCGCCTGTAAGAAAAGTTGGTGCACCGTCGATCTGAGCATATGTTTTGTTCTGACTAGAAATGAGAGAACCACTAGTACTTTCTGCTAGTGTACCTGTTGTGGTGGTATAAGGTGCAGTTGTGTTTCGATATGTTTGTCCAACAAAATTTGTTACTGTTAATCCAGTTATGTTAACTGCTGGTGAACCTGTGTTATAATATGGCACACCCGAAATGTATCTAAATGCTCCAGCAGTGGCTTGTGTAATCACTGCGGCACCTTGGTTTACTGTAGGTACTGATGTCATATCATCTTTAACAAAGCCTACTGTGTTTGTATTTCCTGCACTTGAATGACTTAGTCTGGTATCGTTATATCCTACACTTATTCCACTGGTTGCTTTTGAAACTCGTGCATCAAATACTTTTGCAAATCCAGTTGGGTAGGTACTAGCACTTATCTCATCATGTGCATCACCGTCGTTTACAACCACCAAGTCAGTGTATGTGCCTGCTTTATCGGTATTGTTAGCAAATGTGACTGCACCAGAAGCACTGTTGTTAAATGTAGCAGTAAGAGTTCCTGAAATTGCAGTGTTTGCATCAGTTACTGTGCTTGTAACAATTGGATCAGCAGTTGTGTATCTTGTTACACTACTACCTGCGGCTGGTATGTTACCGCCACTGCGGTCTGTTGCACTCGCTGCTAACTTTGGACTTGTGCCTTGACTGCCTGTTGACATGCTAAGTGTTTTTGTGCTTAATGCACCCGGAGCCGCTGGGTTTGCCTTTATAGTAATAAAATTTGTTTTTGTTTCTGTGTCAGTTTGTGCAATCGTATCTGGTGTACCTGAAGATACCAATGCTACTGTAAAACTTGCAACACTACCATAGTTGTTTGTTATGTTTGCGGCACCAGGAGTACCTGCTCCGGTTGTGATATCACCAGTTGTGTTGCCATCTCCAAACGTAAAATTTGTTGTTGTAACGTTTTGACTTGTGTTTTGAAATGTAACTAATCCTCGATTAGTTTCTACTCCTGATCTATAGTCTGTAAACAAATAGCCGTCCTGTGCATCATCGCCTGTTCTATCACTGACTGTTACCATCGTACCTGAAAAGATACTGCGTATGTCTGGTTCAACTGCTATTGCAATGTTAGCGGCAAGAAACGGACTACTTGAATGTCCAGTTTGAGTACGTAAATTTGTTTGGTATGTTACTGTAGTTCCAGCGGCTTGTTGCCCGCCGCTTAACGTATATACATGATTTATAGGACTTCCTGGGTTTCCGGTTACACCATTCTGTATGTTTATACTACTAACACTGGTATCTCCCCAAGTGTAGATATATTTTTGTCCAGTACCAAATAGTGCCGTGGTTCCTGGAGCAGTAGCAGTAGTATTGGTAAACTGTACAACACCGCCTGAAGTTGCTTCTTCGTTAACAACACGCACAGCGCTCGCACTAAACGTTGTTGTTTGAGGTGTAAACACACTTATAACAGTCGGAGCAGTTGTTACTGATACAGGACTAGCACCAGCAGTAGCTGATGTACCGGTAAGCAGAATATTGTACTGTGTATCTCCACCTGTGTTGTTGTAAGTGTTTTGCACTGTTGTAAAATCTGTTGCTGGTTGTACGTTTGCACCTTGTCCCCAACTTAGATCAAAACTTGTTGTTACAAATTGACTTGTGTTGGTAATTGTTGCGGCAGTACCTGTGTCTATTGTGCTATCAGTAAGTGTGAAAGCCGGAATCGGAGTTGGTGTAAACAATGTAATGTAATTTGTTCTTGTAAAATTATCAGCACTTCCTTTAGCACCGTCGGCAATGACGCCTCCATGTGTTCCGTTTGTATTTTTAGCAGTAAAACTTACTGTAAATTGTCCACCTGCGGCATTATTATAGGTGTGAGATGGATTTTGTTGCGTAGAAGTGTTACCATCGCCAAAGTTCCATTCAAAACCATTTGCATTTCCAATAAATGTACCAGTGAAGTTTACAGTTGTTGGCGAAGGTCCGCTGGTTGGTGTACCTACAAAACTTGCTTGTCCAACATATTTGTTATTTGCAATGTTTAAGGCAACTTGGTTGAGATCGTCGATGCCAGTTGTTACCTTTGTTGTGGTTGTCCAACCGTCATATGCAACGTCTGGTCCAGATATATTGCCATCAGCTGGTGTACCAAGGTCAATTGTATTACCAAGTACACTGGCTATATTTGCACCAGTTGTCCAACTTAGTGCTCCGCTACCGTTTGTTGTGAGGACTTGTCCTGTTGTTCCGCCAGTGATTGTTACGGCAGTGTTTGCTCCAAGATTTACCGGACTACCTGCTAAATTAAGTGTGCTTTCTGATGTGATTGCGTTTCCAGCAAGTGTCAGATTTGCAATTTTAGCCGTACCCGGAGCATGTAAAGGTTGCGAAGGTGTAGCAGTTCCGATACCAACTCGATTGTTAGTCACATCAATAAACAATGTGCTTGTATCAACAGCTAGGTTGGTTGTTCTTTCAAGATTACTTGCGAGTGCTTTACCGGTGACTCTTGCAATGGCCATTAATTACTATCCTTAAACTTTGCAGTATTTATCGCAGTTGTTAAGGCGTGTTGCCAACACCGTGTATCACGTTAATAGGTTCCGCTGCTAAAGGTGCGGCTGTAAAAGTAATATCTGCGCCACTGCCTGTAATAGTGTATACACCAGTTGGTTGTTGATAGATGTTTGAAACAAAAACAATCACTTGATCGGCTGCACTTGCGGTAGTGCTAAGTGTGAATGTAAGTGTTGAATTGTCTCCAGTGAAACTGTCAACTGTGATGTTTGCTTCACCTGAGTTTGCTATTGCAGTATATTGTGTACCATTAAAAAATTCTAAATTGTTGTTGCTGGTGTTGTATCTAAATACACCAAACACTGGATTTCCAGGGCGTTCAGCAGTAGTACCGCCAGGGACAACAACTGCACTTTCTCCACTAGTGATTATTCTATTTTTTAGAAATGTACCTGCCATTTTAGATAGCCGTAAATGATACTACTGCATTTATTCCTGTGGCTGCACTTGCAGTTACTTGAACAGTATCTCCGTTTGCAAGCAGTAGTTTTTCACCTCCGGTGTATAATTGATAACTGTCAGTTGCAGAAATGCTGAGTGTTTTTGCAACTAAGTTAGTTGTGCCCAAGCTGTCGCCGTTTGGTATAACATGAATGTCAACAGTTAATGCACCAGCACTTGAGTTGGTTAATTGCATATAAGTGACCGCAGTGTTGTTGGTGCTAGAGTATACTGTGGTTGCACTGTTTGATACGGCAGTTGTTTGTATTGTCATTTGTTTTCCTTAAAATATAATTCCAAAAACAATAGCCTTGCTTTTGCTTACTAGTTCATCTGTTGTTGTATCGTCTACAAAGTAAACGCCTGTTCCGCCACTACCTGCTATGCCACCATGTAACACTGTGGTGTTTGTTACTGCACCCGGAGCGGCACTGTCTTTGAGTTGTAATCCTGTGCTGATATTTACATTTCCAGTGAGATTTAACTGACTAGTATCTGTAAATGTCATGTTTGCACTAGCACCAAATGCACCCGAGTTGTTAAACTGTACTTGTGTATTTGCTCCTGCTACTGCACCAGCGGATGCAGTTCCAATTTCTGTCCACGTACCAGTTTCACCGGTGCTACCTGTGCTTGTGCTTAATTCCCATTTATTGTCCCTAGTATTATAACGAATGCCAGCAAATGTTGTTGCAGTCTTATGTGTTAACAATCCAGCATTACTTGCATAAGTTGAAGTGTTGCTCATGTTCACCATGACAAAGGGATCTTTTACATCCAGTTGTTCTGTGTTGATATATGTAACATTACCATTGACTGTTAAGTTTCCATCTATTGCAGTATTACTAGCAATATGCACCATATCTGTCGCATTTATGGTTTCAATATAATAGTCGCCGTCAATTCTTTTCTTTGTGTTCATAATGGACCTCTAGCAGTATTTACCATCTCAAGAAACTTGTCCATTGATAAAATTCTCATGTTAGCAATTTTATTAAACTGCTTTACAAAAGCACTTTCCACGCCCTCTACTCTATAAAACTGTCTGTTTGGATAGTCCTCTGTGAGTTTTACAAGTTGATTAATCCAGTTGCCAGCATATGTGGGCGGATCAAGTTCTTTTTTATAAAACTGTGTATCAACGTAAACATTATTAAACATTCCGTTTGTTGTGCCTAAGTCCATGCCAATCAAATAGATGTCACTGTGTCCATCAATACATGCAAGAGCAGCCGCATTAGGTCCACTACTAAATCCTTTGTATTGGTTACTTAAATCTTTACCACCTAAATCAACTATAGGTTTGCGTGTGTGAAATCTATGCTTTTGTGCATAGCCACTCTGTTGAATAGAATCAGCAATTGGCCTATCTGTTGCAACCAAACAATCTGGAGTAAAAGTTTTACACAACCAATTGCATCCATATGTTGCACCCAATGGGGATAATTTAGTTAAGTCAACCGACAGTCTACTTTTGCCATTGCCTAAAATAAAAGCTGTACTCATAAAAAAACCCTCACTGTACTTAATACAGTAAGGGTTTGGTTAGTTAAAAACTTACCTATTAACCTAAGTCAGGATTCTCAACTTGTACTAAATCACGTGTTGCTGGTGATGCAGACGAACCTGATCCACCAATTTTCACTGTGTCATCTAATATGTTGAAAAAGTTTAACAATACTGGAGCATCTGCAAAAGATATTCCATGTCTGTTGCTAAAACGCTTTAGACGTACCAATGATGATCCTACATCAGTGTAAGTAACTGTCATACTTCCTGTTGATAAACCAGAATCTGCTTCGTTTGCTAATGTACATATTCCACATTCAGCAACTGTTCCTGAAGAACCAGCGGCTGAGGCTGCTTCTACAGTAAAAATCATTCCTACTGCAATAGTACCTTTACCAGCACCCATTGAAGCCCAGTCAGTATCGCCTACTGCGACAACTCTTACTGTGGATCCAACCACTGCGTTTGCAGGGTCAATTGCACTTGCATCTAGTCTTGATACTAGGAACTTTGAAGCTCCTTTTTGTTTGATAATAAAACCTTCGCCTTCAGCAGTTATACTTCCGCCTGTTGGTCGTACTCTAGTAGATGTAATTGGATTTGTTATGCTACTAAGCGAAACGTCTCCGCCTACTACACCATAATATAATTCACCTGATGGTGTTCTGTTTGCAACATCATCGCCTGGATTATTATACGCAATGTCTTTTGTAAGACTTTTTGCAATTTTTAACGGTCTTCCCATTTGTTTTCTCCTTATAAAGTCCCGTTCTAGCGGGTACGCAGTTTTGTCTGCATAAACACATTATTGTGCAACAGTATTTATGTGGAATAAAGGTCAAAAAAATAGCACCCGAAGGTGCTATTTTTCATAAAGTTTAGCGTATATTATGAGAATGATAAGTTGCTTACTGCAATCTCACCTAAGTAATCACCGGCGTTACCAAATGATGACGCAGTATTTGTTAACTCAATGTAACCATATCTGGTCATAAAGCTAACTACTGGCTCAAATGTTGACGGATCTAATACAACGCCTGAACTCATCAACGGTACGTAAGGACAGTAGAATGCTGGAGCGTCAGTTTCTGATGCACCTTTGTATCCTACTAATACTGCTGTAGCGTCTGTTGCATATGAATCACAGAAGATTCTCATTGTACCGTTAAGTGTACCTACAAACTTAGTGTTTGTTGGTGCTTCAAAAGTACCTTCTGTTGTTCTAGCAAATGCTGAAGTTGTAGCTGATTGTAATACTGTTAATGAAGCTGGAGAAACAACTGCATAGTTACCAGCGCCACGTCTTGTACGCTGAGCAATTAGGTTAGCTGTTCTGTTTATTAACACTGCTAAAGCGGCATGCTCATCACCAACGAAAGTAGCAGTACCTGATACTGCAGCCTGGTTGTATGTGAATTCAGTTGCGGCTAATGTACGTAGAGATAATAGAATCTCTTGATCGATTTCAGCAGTAATCTCTTGAGCTAATGCTGCCATGATTTCTGCTTCTACGTCGATACCGTGCATTGCTTGTGCATCTTGAGCTGCTTCAAAAGTCCATCTTGCTTGTAGCTTACGAGTCTTTGCTTCGACTGTTTGCTTTAAGATTTGAACGGAAATTTGTCTACCACCAACACCTTCCATGGCTGCTGTGTTTCCACCTGCATATGATGCAGCAGTTGCTCCAGTAGAACCGGAATATGCCTGAGCAATTTTGAATGGTGATAATGCTTCATCACCAGCGGCTGTTGATGTAGCGGCAATTGAGTTGTCTGTCATTGCGTTAGCATAACGTACTCTCAATGTGTGTATTTGTCCAACTGGACCAGTCATTGGCTGAACACCAACTAACTCGTTAGCAATAACAGTTGGCATCACACGTCGGATAACTGGTAGTATTACTCTATTAAGTGTTGCTACGTTACCTGAACTAGTTGAACCCGCTGTTGCGTTCTCAGCTAAATGTTTGCGTGTGTTTTCTAAAATCACACCCATTGTAGATCTACGAGTTCCTTGTAAGCCTTCTAGGAGGGCTTCTTTGGTCTCGCTCCATCTGTTTTCTAGTAGTTCTTGTGACATTTATATGTCTCCTTTTTTAGTTTAAAGCCCTGCTAGGCGCTTTATGTCGATAACGTTTGAATTGTTATCTTCTTTCTTGGCGACCTTTGCAGTTTTGTTACCAGTTTGTTCAGTTAACTGAGATGCTTTCTTAGCACCTTTTGTTTCGCTGATTACTGCTGGCAAGTATTTTTCAAAAGCGTTCTTCAATCTAGATGTCTGAACGTTTTCAAGTAAGTTAGTCATAATTTCTCTCTTCTCATCATTAAGAGGAGATAGAAGCTCATCCAATGTAGCATCACGCTCATTGGCTTCTTTTATAACTTTGATTTCGTTATTTTTGCTCTCAACAAGTGCTTTCGCTTTGTCTTGAGTTTTGATGGCTTCTGCCAACTGTTTATCTTGTTTAGCAATTTTAACATTAAGTTTACGTACTTCTTCATTTTCATTTAAATGTGTAGCACCAAACTCTGTTGCATATGCTTCAAAGATACGACGACCAAAATTGTTCTCACGAGCAATTTGAATGTCTTCTTTTAGTTGACCCATTTCAGCCTTAAGATGCGTAGATACAGTTGAAGCCATCTTCTTAGCAGATTCTTTTACAAACTTGCTCTTTAGATTATCAAGTTTATTACGTGCATTTGATACAAGTCTAACCTTAGTTTCTACTAAGTCTTTCTTGTCTGCAGCAAATTCCTTGATCTCTTCAGCCAAAGCACCAACAACAAATGATTCTAATTTCTCAAAACCTGTTTTTGATACCTTACGATCTGTGCGTAGTTCTTTTAACTCTTCTGAAAGTTGTTTTACTAAAAAGCCGTTAAACTTATCAGCGTTTTCTTTCATCTTGTTATGAAACTTAACACGATCACCAGCAAGTGCTTTCTTCTCCTCGTTAAGAGCAGCGATTTCACTTGCTAAGCCTTCTGTAACCATTTTATCTAGGGCGTCTACCATCACAGTCTTATCATGCTCATAGCGTTGTGCAAACTCCTCACGAAGTTCACTACGTACTGTCTCTTTGGCCTCTACCATTTTTGCTTCCCATTGTTCAGCAATAGCAGTACGAGTGTCCTCATTGACGAGATCGCTATCTAATAGTGGTTTAATAGCATCTAACATGCGATTCTCCTAAATTTTTAGGTCTCTGATAAGACGAGAAACTTCGTCTTTCAGGTACTTTTGTATTTTGCCGTCTTTCCCAGACTCACGAGCCATTTCTAAAATGTGATGTCCATGTTTCATGTTCATCAGTCCTTCATAAATTGCTTTTGGATAAGCATTTGGAGCACTGGGTTGTGCGACCACGTCTACAGTGACTATTTCAAAATCACTGACACGTCCGTTATGTGGATCAACGTTACCCGATCCACGACTCGAAACGCCCAATCTCACACCAGACTGAAGCATAGTTTTCACTAGCTCGCCCATTGGAGTTGGGAGAATTTTTAGTTTTCCATAACCATTAGGTCCGTCCATCCACATGCTTTCAATCATATGACATACACGGTCTAAGTTAATCTTAAGGTCATCTGGATGATCTACTTCGCCGAGAACGCTTGTTGTTTTGATTTGTTCGTTCAGTGTATCAACTGCTTCTGCAATTTGACTTACTGGATAAACACGTTCATTGGCATTTTTCACGTCACCTTGTATGCAGATGCCCTCCATATAGAGGTTCTTACCATCTTTGCCCTCAACGATTTGCATCTTTGCGGCTTCGAAAGTAAGATCTTCTCTTAGGTATAGCTGTCCCATATACTTGGTTCCTTGCTAGATTAGTCTATAACACTTTTGGTGTTAACACCAGAAGCTTGTGCTAATTCAGGCTTTGGAGCTGGCTTAACGTCTGGCTTTGTAGTTCCATCCATGTCACCATATTTTGGTGTTGGGCGGCCTTCTTTGCCTTTGTTACCATCATCAAAGTTTACTGGATGTGCATCCATTCCTTTTTGACCTGAGTTTGCAGCTACCGGACTTTTGCTAGCTGGTGATGTTGTTACTGGCTTTGGAGCTGCAACTAATTCTACATTCTCATTAAAACCTTCAACTTCTACGTTAACATCAATTGGCTCGTCCATTTTGTCCTGCATGCCATCAATCTCGTCCTGCTCCATGTCAGTATCGCTATCAATGTCTGAAATTTCATCCTGCTCGCCTTCGATGTCGTCTGTGTTGTCATCAACTTGACCCATTAGCTCTTCGAATTCACCCATTAGTTCGTCTAATTTGTCTTCAACGTTTACTATACGGTCTTCTAATTCTTCTTCGCCGTTGTCATCATCAACGTCGATGTCGATCATTTCGATTTCTTCTTCTTCATCTTCCATTCTAACGCCTTGCTCTTCAGCTTCGACTTCGTCAATGAGTTCGTCAACCTGTGATCCACCTAAATCAGTTTCATCAATCTTTTGATCGTTGTCATGTTCTGCGTCACGCTTGCCACGCTTTCCCATTTCGTCGTCTCTACGATCTTTCATGGATTGTTTTTTAGTATCTTCAGCACCGTCTTTAGCACCTAAATGCTCGTCTTCACGGTCCTTATATCCTTGTTTCTTTTCTGTAATTTCTTCTTCGGACATAATCTCTTCATATATGTCTCTTGACTTCTCAACCACTATATCGTGGAAAAGCGCCTTTGCATTCTTTTCGTCATCATTGATAACGAATTCAATTAATTGCTCAAATTTGTTCATAAAAATATTCCTTCTAAGTATGTCTCAGTATAGTACTTACAAGAAAATTAAAAAACTAGTAGTTTATAGGGGTAAAAGTGGTAGAAAATGAATAATTTTCTACAATAGCCTACATCGGAGCAGGTGGAGGTGCAAATTGTGCTTGTATCTTTTTAAGTTCTTCAGTTTTTTCATAGTTACGCATGTCATACATCTTACGCAATTTGGATATTTGCTTTAGTGTAAGTTTTGTCTTGCGTAGCTCTCCAAGCTCAGGAACACTGTTGTCAGCTTCTTGATCTTGATAACCTTCAGCAGGTGCGTCATAAAATTCAAATAGTTTCATAATAGTATTTATACAGGAGGCGCTTCTGGAGCAGCTGGTGCTGCTGCATCAATATTAACGTCAATTTGTTCACCGCCGAGTGCCGGATCCATTGCTTCTTCGCCAGCAACTGCATCACCCATACTTACATCACCTTCGAAGTCTGCAGGACTTATACCGACTGTACGTAAATCACTGCCAGTTGGTTCTGTTTCAACTGGTTGTCCAGTTTCTTGTTCCCATTGTTCTGTATTTTCTTGCAATTCATCATCTGTTAAACCCAGATAACGTTTCATAATAAAACGTTTACTCATATAAGGCAATTGCTCTAATGCACTAAAGGCTTGTATTCTTGTTGTATCTAGTTCTGCTTGTCTATAACTTGCAAAGTTTTGTGGCGGTGCAAATGTAATATTAAACAATCCACTGTCAATGTTAAAGCCTCTCCAACGCATGAACATTTTGAACTCATCATCAAGTTTTTCAATAATCTGCTTTTGTAATCTTTCACAATACTGATTAAACCTATATTCTTGTATAAGTGCAGTACCAACACGTCCGTCGTTCATTGGTCGATCAGAATCATCTGGACCAGTAGGCAAGTATGAACTTGGCACACGAAGTCCTCTACACATCTTGTTGTTAAAGTATTTTAAATCGTCAATCTGTCCTAAGTTCTCTCCGCCTGGTAGTGTTTCAACTTTTGATCCTCTACCTTCTGCTGTTTGAGGGAAAAAGTAATCTTCGTTAATTGACAGAGGATTGTATGTTGTATCCATTGTGGTTTGTTGTTGTCCGCCACTTGCACTAGGTATACGCCTTTGATGTACTTCATTTTTAACACGCTCAACAAACTGCATAGCAAGATGTGATGGCATGTTTCCAACATCAATGTAGAACACTCTACGCTCTGGAGCACGTTGTACTCTGTATATTAGTATAGCATCTTCGAGCAATTCCTTCTGCTTGAATACCTTGAATATCATTTCTAATATGCTTTGACTAAAGGGCCAGAAGAAATCTAAACCTTCGCTAAGTGCCAAATGCACAACATTTTTTGCATCAATTACAGTTTCGTTTACTGTGTGTTCAAATCTACTCTGTCCACTAGGTGCGTTTGGTATGGTATAATTAGAACCGCCCATATTGCTGCCACCAGTTCCAATAATTTGTCCTGAATTAGTTCCAGTACCATAGTCTGTGGTTTGCTTCGGTGCTATGCTTAAATTTTGAAAGTTTGGATTGATATCACGTATTACATATTGTTCAGGACGTTTGCCTTCGTTTTCGTTTACAATTACACGCACTACTTTGGTCATGTCAACCCAGTATAATTCAAATGTTTCTGGATCACGCACAAACACCTGATCGCCGTATTTTATTGTATTACGGAAAATACGAAACATTCGTTGACTAAGTTTGTTAAGTTTAGTCCATTGTTGAAGTTGTGTGCGGATAATTTCTATTTCATTGTTTGTGGGAGTATCTGTATATGAAACTTCAAAAGGTGTTTTATTACTATCGTTAGTTTGAGTTGCAAATTCAGCAATTATATCAAGACAAGCATTAATTTCGCTGTCATTGTCCATATTTTCATATTGGTTATATCGCTCAATTCTATTTGGATGTCCAGAATATACTTCTGGTAAATGACTTTGGTAGTTTTTAAAACCAAACTGTCCGCCTGACCCGCCGCTACCGTAACTAGGTCCTCTACTATTTTGTCCACTTATTGGACTTAGTTGACCACCATAGTTGTCAACTGCTTTAAAGTATTTTTTCCAAGACATATGTGTTCCAGTGTACTCTTTGTTATGGAGTATTTATCACCTGCCGTGTGGGTTGTATTAATTATTGATTCTGTTGCACTAAACGTTTTAGCAACTTGTTAGTCATTTGTTGCTCACTAACCACGTTACTATTATCATTACCAGCAATCGGAGTAGTTTGAAGTTTATTGTATTCATCGTCTATTTGTTTTCTAGCAGTTGTAGCATCTATAACACTAGATTGATTGATATCAGACTTTTGCATATTAGACTTTGGTCCGGCAAGTGATGCGGCATAGTCATCACGTTTTACTTTTATACCTTGGTTTTCTAGATAGTTAGTTTGGTTTTCTACTCTCATTTCTTTGAGAAAATCTTTTGCACCTTCACTAAAAAATCCTACTAGCCCTTCGATACCTTTTGCAACTGTGATGTCTGCTTTCATTAACATTCCGCCAGCATTAAAGTTAGTTGCATCTTGTTTATCTAGAGCACTACCTGCATCGCCAACAGACTTGTTTATTGTATCTTCTTTTAGTTTTTCAGTAACTGCCCCTACTCCGCCTTTAGCAAATGCATCTGCATATGCTAACATTTTTTTAGATGCCGTAACAGAATAGTCAGTGAATTTTTGAATAGCAGTGGCTGCCAATGGTAACGACGTCTGTAGTGCTAGTTCATCAAGAGCTTTTGCTGAACGTATCATTGATTCTTGTGCATCAATCATTGCGTTTGTGGTTGCGTCTGTGGTTTTCATATTCTTTTTAGTAGCAGTTTCTATTTTGCCAATCTGATCACCAAACTTTGCGCCAAAAGTCAAGCTCTGTAAATCCATCATTACTGCGTCCAGTGCAGTGCCGGTATTACCAGCAGCCATAGCAAACTTATCACCGCCCAATGACTGGTATCTGTTTGCAGCAGCGTCTTGTATGCCTGCAAGAGCTTTCTCACGTGTTATTGTACCTGCTTTCAACTGGTTAATAATGTCCTTACCAGCTTCACCGGTTGCTCTATAAAAGTTTTTAGCCGCGTCAGTTTTAAAGTTACCACCTAGTGCATCTTGGAATCCGCCAGCTAACACCGGAGCCGCTGACTTTAAGACTGTTGCAACTCCTGAAATAGCTTCAGAGGCTTTTTTACCAGCCTCTCCACCAAGTCTTCTCTCTACTTCACGTTGTGTGGCTGCCTGTCTAACATGTCTTGATTGTGCGTCAAGTTCTTTTTGTTGTTCTGATACACTCTTACCTGTGAGCTTGGATAGTTCTGTTAAATTCTGTATGTAGTTGCGAGAACCTTGTGCTAATGCTCGACTATTTCTTGACTCATCTCTGCCTAATCTTTGTTGTAATCCAATGTAGCCAGCAGTCAGTTCATTTTGTTGTTCAACACTTATACCTAAAGCCAGCATACCACGTCTAAATGGTTGCATTGCTTTACTTGTATCTGCTAAAACTTTTGCTGAGTCGGCGCTATTACGTGTAGCAAATGCCATTGTTTCTGCATTTTGTTTTACAACATTGCTAAAAGTTGTAAAACTTAACCCTGCATCAATTGCCTGATTTGCTAAGCCAGTAAGCCCGTCTGCGCCAAGAGCCGCAACACTACCTGCATTTCTGTATGCAACTGAAGCTCTTTGCAGTTCTGCAGTAAGCATCGGACCAATTGTTTTAACAATCTCACCAGCCGCTTGCCCTAAGGCTGCAGTTAACTTTGAGGCCGCACTTACTGCTCCACCAATGACTCCACCAAGAAGAGGAATTCCTTTTAGTGCATCACCAGCCGCATCACCAAGTGCTCCGACTGTTTTACTAGCCATTTGCATACCGTTGCCGACTAACTGGATAGCAGGATTAAGACTGTTAAAGTCTTCTCTGTTTTCACGTATTGCACCTGCAGCCGCCGCAGTGGCTGCAACAAACTTGGATGTACCCACGGTAGCCTTGTTAAGCATTGCGGCAGATTTGCCCATGACATTTGTTTTATCTTCTTCTGCCCTGGTACCACGAGTTACTGCTAGATTGTAATCAGCAAGATTCTTTTTGGCTTCTTTGACTTCCTTGGCATTTGTATTGCCGCTAGATCTTTGTAAGGCTTCTAGCATCTGTTGCAGTAGTCTGGTTTGTTCTTGATCTTCGGCCATACTTAATTTTCACCTGTTTTTGAGCCGTATAAGTAATATACAACTATATTTATGGTAGGAAAAAACATGACAGAAAACATCACTCCAAATCCTTTGGCTAAACACTTTAGACAACCTAGTATCTATATAAAATTGCCAAGCGACGGAGCTTTTTACGACGAGTCAGTGATAGAATTCCCACACAATAGAGAATTACCAGTATATCCAATGACTGCACTTGATGAAATTGCATATAGAACTGCTGATGCATTGTTTAACGGGGCAGCAGTAGCTAACGTAATAAAGAGTTGTGTACCAGCATTCAAAGATGCATGGAAAATAAGCACTGCTGATCTTGACACCATACTGATCGCTATTAGAATTGCAAGTTACGGTCATGACATGGAGTTTTTAAGCAAATGTCCACAATGTGAAGAAGAAAACGAATTTGCTATTGATCTAAGGCAAGTAATGGATGGTATAAAATTTGCAGATTATTCTAAGCCGGTAGTACTAGGCGATGTAGAGATTCATTTCAAACCACTTTCATACAAAGAACAAAACGAAAATAATACTGCACAGTTTGAAGATCAGAAGATGATGGAAACACTTCCAGCAACAGAAATGCCTGAAGATGAGAAACTGAAACTTTTACAAAAAGCATTTGAAAACATCAGTTTTTTGACTCTTACTGCAATTGCTGATAGCATAAGCATGGTTAAAAGTGGCGACCAAATTGTAGTTGACAAAAACCACATAGAAGAATATATACAAAACTGTGATACTGCAACGTTTGAAAAAATTCGTAAGAAAATTGAAACTATAAAAGAAGCAAGTGAAATTAAACCAATGAACATTACTTGTAATGATTGCAAACATGAATACGAAACTCCGTTTACAATGAATGTTGCAAATTTTTTCGGATAAGGCTCTTAACGTCCGGACCTGAAGAAATTGAAAAAATAATCTCAGACATGGACAAAGAAGTTAAGGGCCTAAAAGAAGACATGCTCAAAATGGTCTGGTTCATGCGAGGTGGTTTGACCTATAGCGAGATTGTCAACATGAGCGGGCCTGAACGCAATTACGTAAACAATCTTATCAAAGAGAATCTCGAAACTGCTAAAAAAACTGGACAACCGTTTTGGTAATAGATCAAGTAAAAGCAGACATTGAACAGTGGTTGGTTAACTTTGTTGAGGTTCCGCACCCTGCACTAGGCAACTTTCCGCCTTGTCCTTTTGCTCGACAGGCAAGACTACGCAACAAATATGATGTTAGACTTGGTGACGATCTTGAACGTGATTTGTTTCTGTTTGCTAAGAAAAAATATTTAGGCAAAAATGATGTGGTCATATATGCTTATCCTCCCAAGCAATATGATGATGCATATTTTAATTTTGTTGTTGATGTTATAAACACTTCAAAAGGATTTACCAAACGTAACTTACTAGCACTAGGCGATCACCCAGACACAGTTGAAGAACAAAATGGTGTGTGCTTTAACATGGGTAAATATGCACTTGTACTCATACAAGATAAAACAAAACTTCAGGACCATGCAAAAATGTTAGCACACAGAGGATACTATGATGGATGGGATGAAGAATACCTACAAGAAGTATTTGCTCACAGAAAAGACCCAAGAAAATGATATACGCAAGAATTAATCTAAGCGAAACTGACTATTCGCTGATGGACAACTGCAAAAAACTGAAATCACCGTTCCAAAAACCACTAGAAGCAATCTACGATGCATACTGCAAACATAAAAAATTTAAAAGTGTAATGCCAATTTTTGCTGAAGAATACTACGACGACAAGAATGATGTATATGCTTACTATGATAAAGAAAATAAAATGGTTGCATTCAGTCTACTTAGATGTTATAATAACAAGAACGTTGAAGCAGTTCAATTTGCTTGGGACTATGCAAACCCAGGAATGCGGTTAGGCATACGCAGTTTGAAAAACGAGTGTGCAATATATAAAAAACGCGGTTTTGATTATCTGTATCTTGGACAAGCAGACGATTACAAAACAAAGATCGACGGATTTGAAATACTAGGAGGAAGATTTTAATGAACGTTTATACAGTTTACGCCGATGTAAAAGAAGGTATAGATGCACGAACATTTGTGGCTAACATGAAGCTTTTCCTAGATAAATTACCACAGATGCATGCGTATAGAATCACAAGAATGAAACTAGGATTCCGTTCAATGGACTTGCCAGAGTTTAGAATTGACATGGAGTTTGAATCAATGCAAGCACTAGATGACGCTATGAGTCATGTTGTAGCAAACGTAGATGATATTGAAACAGAACACGTAGGCTTCAATCAGTGGGTTGATGTTGAAACTATTCAACACTTTCTATACAGAGACTATCCAGACTCGCACCAGCCATTAGCATAATCTTCTAACATAACCTGACGTATACGCAGTCGTTGCAGTTCAGTAGGCCCTGCTCGCATAGTACTGTCACGGCGATGATGTGTGTCCAATGAAGGCACACCGAGTATTCCTGCTATCTTATGCACGTGTTTGTAGTTGTAGATGTGTGTGTAGATGGATCTGTCAGGACCAAGACGTGCAGTGTTTGTTTCGCAGTGATCTGCTACGTTTGGATTTTGCCTATACACTTCGATGTCTTTGAGAAAGTTGGTTAGACTAGGAGACTTAATCCATAAATTTTTATTTGCCGGATTGGTCATGGTATGATAGAAACCACTCACAAACTTATCAACAGGATCACGCCACAATGCTATGCGTATGTCTGCGGCTAGTAGCTCTGACTCGAACTGCTCAAATGATCTAGCCTTGTTGTAAACACCAGGTGCTTCGTTTTGAAAGTTTTGATAGAACTGTTCTTCTTTAGGATCAGCATTCCATAATGCTTGTGCTACATAACTCAACATAGTCGTAGTACTACATTTATGATTACGCACTATTGCAATAGTTCTATTATTGTGTTTAAACTTTATCAATCCCATATGTTTATTTAATTAGATGTCTAAAGACATCTATTGCTTCGCTTTGCTTCAGCAATATTTTATTACGAGTGTAACGAAGTAATCAGTTATCATCTAGATAGTTTAGTCATACTTGCCCTACTACGGGCAAGTGAACTGAAAAGATGTCATCATCTGAGTTATCCAGTCATTTGAATAAAGAGATTTACATTACTGTATCAGGGGCGGTTGTGCTGTACCCCTTACTCTAGCCTTGTCTCACAACGGAGCGTTTGGTATACCCCTTCAAACAAAGTATACAAACGTATGGGTTGTATCTGTTTCACAGAGCCCATGTCATTCTAGCCTTAAGTTAGCCTTATCCTTTGACGCACCAGTTCTGTCGGCTACAACTTGCGTTGGCAGACTTCAAGGTGGATCGAGGAACCTCGATCAAACGATGTCATATTAGCTTGGGAAATTTAAAAAGTTGCTCTGAGCATTGCTCTAGTAGTGCCTGTGTCATTGTGTTTATGACGTTAATATATGGGTAGTTAATTTAGTCTTTCAATATGCCTTTTTGGTGTACACGGACCCGTATGTGCCCGTTATACCATTGTTTTGATTCTAGTACTTTGTGTGTGAATTGTTCTCTTGCTTCAATGTAACTGAGTTCACTTTTACTGCTACACCAAAACATTATTTCACGTTTAAACTTGTCTTTTCCTAATAGTTCCACATCCGCAGTCAGTTCATCACTGCTTCCGTAATAGTCTTTCCAATCGCTTTCGACTGTATACCTACGTTTGTTTGTTCTGCCTTTTAGTGGCTTTTTACTGCGTTTAAACTGAGTAAGTTTCTTACCAATGTACTTTCTGTTGTTTGTAATGTTAGTAATCAAGTATACAAACCCAATAATGCCCTCGGGGATATCTGTAATTGTTTTGTTTTTATATGTCCAGGTCATGATAGGTATCCAAGACTTTTTAATAACTTGTCATTTTCAAAAAGCATTCCAAGATTATATCTTCCTTGTTGGTTATTAAATTTACTAAACCATGCTGGTTGTCCTTTTATATAATCTTCGCCTGTGGCAAAGTGTACAACCGGTGAAGTATCCAAACCTAATTTCTTACACCAAAATTTTTGTTTGTTGTGATATTTTCTTGGCATGTAATCTACAGGAAATTTTTGTATAATATCATATGCTAAACCTGCACTTAGTCTGTTACAAATATTTTCGTCATTGCTTATTTGCATTGGGTCATTCGGTTTGTGTTTTGTTAGGCGAACTGCAATTTTTGCACACTGCACTGGAAATGTTTTACTGAAACTGAAAGTTATTTCGCTGATTGCATCGTGTGCTAAGTCTATTTCTATTGGGCGATTACAATTTGGCAGATAGATAAAATCAAGCATAACGTCACAATTGTGTTTAAGAGACTGTTCAAGTATATTATCAAGATGTTTGTGTTTTTTACCAGTAAGAGCAAAAGGAATACTACAAATAGTTATATCATTTGTTTTAATATCATCATCTTCAATATATGCCCAGTTGATTCCAAGTGCAGACCAAACATCCATATGCCACCAGTATTCACCGCGTAATACTCTAAATCTCTTATTGCGATTTTTAAGATAAAAGTTTGCAAAACTTTCTTGAGTACCGGCACTGAAGGCTACGTATTTGTAGAGCTCAATATTCTGTAAGTTATGTTTAGTATTCGCAGTTAACCAAGAAACAAAATTTCCTTCAAACGCATTTACTATCCACGGATCAAGTAGATACTTATTGATATCGCATGTTTGAACATATTCAATTACCGTAGGATCTTTGATTGCATTTCCACTGCTAAAAATACTTCGGCTGCGTGCTTGCAATTCACTGAAGTTTTCATTCTTAGGGTATGCCCAAACATACTCGCCTGGCACGTCTAGTTTATTTTTTGCACTAGCAAGGCTTAATACCCAACTTATTTCTTTTATAAGTTCTATGTTAGTCATTGATGCTTTCTAGTATAGTAAATGCTTTTTCGTAATAAGGATAATCTTCTTCCCAGTCTTCTATATGCTCTGAATTTTGTAATATCCATCTTAGGACTGGTATTGTAAATTTAATTGTAAAACTTCCATTTGGTCCAAAAAATAAACAGCTATTGTATATCTTACCTGCGGTGTCAGTAAAATTACTTTTCCAAATTAGTTCCTTAAAGTCATGTTGCTCAGCATAGATTTTTTCTAGTTCAAAACTACGATCATCTATAATCTTGCCATCATTATCTATTATGGTATCTTCTGGCTTTTTATTAAAGTGTACTATTTCTAGACTTACTGTATTATTAACATCAATATCAAAGTCATAATAAGGTTTTACTTGTCCGCTATAAAGTTCTAGGTTGTTTACTAGAATCTTACAACAAGGATTGTGCCTGATGTTTTTAAAGTGTAACTTCAAGTTCATTGAACAGTCTCCAATTTTCATAAACTGTGTTTAGACAAATTCTGTTTTCAAAATTTTCTGGTGCAAACTGTAGTTTGTAAGCATCTAATAGTGTTCTTCTACTGTACGTATTCCAGTCTTTGTTGCCTAAAGCAAAAATTACACTATCACTAGGTATGATATCAAAAACTTTACTTACCTGTGATTGTTTTTGCCTGTACGTTGAAGCAATATAATTTACATTGTACTTTTTTATAAGCTCATACCCTAAGTAACAACTTGCAAAATTATTGTAATTAATATCATCATGCAGTTTCTGACCGTCGTATATATCTTTCTTAGTGTATCTTACGCCAATGCGATAGTTGGCTATTGGAAAAATCTTGCTAAGGCTGAATGCGATAGTATCGATGCATGTGTGAAAGAACCTAAAAGTCGGTGCATCAGTTAGAGGATAGTATGCCATGTCTATCAAAACTGGTATGTCTAAACTTTCGCATATGTTCAAAATTTTATCAATATCATAAAAATTTCCTGTATCACAAAAAGGAAAACTTAGTACTAGTGCGTCGCCAGATTGAAGTTGGTCAATATCAGTTACAAAACTCCATAATATATCATTGCTTGTCCAAGTTTTCAAGTGATAAAAATATTCACCAGTGTAACAACGAAACTTTTTGTTCCTATGTCGTAGGTAAAAGCTATCAAAACTTTGTGTAGTTCCTGCACTGTAATCTACGTCATACGCAGACATATCTGTACCAATCCAAGATGCAAATTCGTTTACAAAAATTTTTTGCATATTCCATTTGTCATTGTGATTTGAATCGTGAAGTGTGTTTAAAAATTTAATTACTGTTTGATTACGTACACTACGTGATCCTTGATATAGATTATATGCAATATCTCTTATCTCAATAAGATCGTGCGATTCGTTTGCTCCATATAGGAATGCAAATTGTTTGCCTACATTCATGCTATGTCTATATCCGTACTATAACTAGTGAAGCCATTTTCTTTTACAACTTTAAGCAAGTTATTTACTCGGCCTGCAAGTTCGTCTTTGTGTGATACAAGCCAAATGCTTTTGCTACGTTCTCTTGCCATCTTCTTAAGTAGTGCAAGTGCGGCTTCAACTCCTGATGTGTCCATACCCGAATCAATCATCTCATCAATAAACAGTAAGTTAATAGCACCATACAGACTTTCCCATACATCACGGAAAGCCCAGCTCATACTGATAATAAGCCTGTTTCTCTCGCCTCTACTTAGATTGTCAAAGTCTAGGTCTCTGCCAAGTTCCTGTATTTCAACAGTCAAATCGTTTTGAAATATCACTGTGTGCGGTAACCCAATCCTATCTAAATAGTGTGTGAGTCTTGAATTCAAATAACTTAGATTTTGATCGATAATACGTTTACGCACAAAACTATCTTTGTTTGTTAACAGTTTTAACAAGAAGTCTTGATGATCGTATAGTCTTGTTAGGTCATTTAGTTTGTCATAACTTATTTCAGTAGCGGCAGTTGTCTGCATTTCTACTATTTGATCAACGTAAGGATCGGCTTCTGCACGCTTGCTTTGTAGCTGTGTTTCAAGTGAGGATAAAGTTGATCTATGATTGTGTGCATCAGACACGCTATCATAAAAAACTCTTGGTCTCGCTGGAACTTCCGTTTTATCTGCCTTGAGTGCAGAGATTCCTTCCTGTATTTCGCTAAGGAAATCACTTGCCCCATTGTATTCCTCCTGTGCTTTAGCCACATGTTGTTGATGTGTTTCCATATGATCAACACTCTGTCCGCAACTGCCACAAGTGCCTGATTCTAAACTGTCTACTGCTTTTTTAGTTCTAGTAACGTCTTTTTCTGCTCTACCAACCTGTGCAGTTAGTGCGGCAATGTCTTTTTGTAATTGTGTTTGTGTATTGTTAAGTTCAGTCCACGTTAGGAGGTCATCCTGAGAGGCTAATTCCGCATCAATATCAACATGTGCAAGATCTTCAATAGCAGTTTCAAACTTTTTTACGTCTTCTGCTTTCTTGTTCATCCACAGTGTTTGTCGACGTTTTAATGCTTGTATTTGTTCGCCAATTTTGTCGTTAGCAGTTTGCAACGCTTTGATTGTCATTTCTTCTTGCTTAATATCATCACGTGTGCGTTTGCTAAGTTCTTTGATCTTGTCAGCACGTTCACTGAGTTGTGTGATACCCAGCAGTTGCTCGATTATCTCTCTTTGATCGTTTTGTTTAAGACTCAAAAACGGTTCGGTATATGTGTTCAATGCTACCAAGTGTTTGAACATAGTATGACTCATGCTCAACAGTTTTAGTATAGCACCTTGTGTTTCTCTACTATCACCTTGTGCATAATCATCTGCTTCTTGTTCACTGTCATTGATATAAAACTTTAGCACATTAGGCTTGCGTCCACGTTCAATACGATAGCATTGTTCACCAACACAAAAATCTAAACTAACCATCATGCCTTTTGAATTAGTTTTGTTTATGAGGTTGTCACGACGTATGTTTGTAAGTGCTTCGCCATAGAGTGCATAACTTAGTGCATTAATGATTGTGGTCTTACCAGTTCCGTTACGCGAACCATCACCACCTAAGTCAATGTTCTCACCAAGTACCAGCGTGAGGTCTTGTCGATCAAAGTTAATTGCTTGTGTAGCATTACCTACACTCATGAAGTTTTTAACCGTAAGGTCTTTAATTTGAATCATGTGTTATTATACTACGTTTGTGAGCTATTTGCAACCAAAAATAAATCCGTAAACTGCGGAAAGACACTGGCAAAGGATTCTTTTCTATGTTTATCGAGTGTTAGAGTACGTTTTGTAAACTCAGCCAACTCGTACTTTGTGTTAGTTGCATTCATAAAATTTCGCAGTTCTTCCCAGCTTTGTGCAAGTTCACATTGTCCTATGTGGTCAATATGCTTGTTAATTTTTATGGTCATAGATTGTTTGTAGGAATCTGGTAAGGTTGTTAGACTTAGATAACCAGGTTCAACCAGAGCATGCATTGTCAACTGATCACGTGTAAACAATCCAGTGCGTATCCAATCTGTTTGTAATTCAATTAGATTTTCAAGTGTAGGCCAACTTACTGTCGAAGAAATAAACAGATTAACATGTGGAGTATTAATCTTAATAGCATTGATGTTATTGATTATATCTTGCCATACTGTTCCGTGACGCATGTATTCTGCTACTTGATCGCTTGCATCAATACTTGCGCCAACAGATATATTAGAAAACTGTTTCCAGTAGTCAAATATATTATTTGTTTTATAGTTAAGTCTACTTAAATTAGTATTGTATGACATTTTTATATCAAAGTTATTGACCTCAATCAATCGATCAAGTATACCATAGTGTTCTTCTGTAATCAATGGTTCTCCACCAGCAAAATATATTTTTTCAAGATCAGCAGTGACATACGGTAGCAATTTTATCAAGTTGCTTTGTCTAGTTTGACGATTATCCGAATCAAGACTTATTTTTTCATAACCTAGTACTGCATTTTTGCCAAATATGTCAACAGTTTCTTGTTGAATACTACTACTAAAGTATTCACTACACATCCTACACTTGAAGTTGCAAATATTATTGAGTCTAACATCTAAATATGTTATTTGGTTGCGTCTAGCCGAAGTAGGTGTAAACACAGTTCTTAAACTTTTTATATTGTTGTCTTCATTCTTATAGCAAGAACTACAAGATTTTGTACGATAGCCTTCCATCATCCATTGTCGTATTTTTTGAGCATGATCTGAATCAAGTATGCTATCAATAGATTGATTGTTGATATTTCCTAAAGGATATCTATGGTCTGCTACACAACATGGAAGGACATTACTGTCAGTTCCAATGTATAGGTGATTCCATAGTTTTTTACACGCAGTATTTTTGTACTGAGGCACTGTGACAATATATTTTCCAGGATAAACACAACTTTCAAATAATGTTGTATCAGAACTGTATACTGTGTTCACTTCTGCTATTTCGGTTTGTATATTAGGATTGTGTGTGAGTATCAGAATAAAACAATTTCCAATATCAACTTGGTTAACTATTTTTTGTAATTCAATTAGTTTTGATCCATATGCATCAATAAAAGGATAATTATCAACAGAACGTTGTATAATTATAATTCGTTCGTTAGGTTCAAACATGTCTTTTCGTAGTGCAAGCAATTGTTGTTTAAGTTGTTGTGGATCAGAATCAAATTCAACGGTACCAACTACGTTTATGTTCTTGTCAACATGAGATAACAGATCCATTATAAACTCCGGTAAATTTCCAACAACAGTTTGTTGTCATAGAATTCGGAATCAATGTTTATGATTTGTTCTGTAACAATTTGATCAACACTTTCAAATTTGATATCGCCTGGTTGCATTTCTTCTTCTAATGCACTGCGTTTGTTAGGTATAAGTGCCATCTCACGCAGTTTGTATTTGGTTGCAAACTGTTCTTTGATGTAGTTTGCCTCTTCGTAGGATATTTCTATGTCCAAGTTTACTCTAACATGCATGTTTGGTTTAAGTATTGTGTCTGCATAGTCAATTACCTGCGAAAGGTCCAACACTTTGTACAACGGTTGATCTGGCCAAGCAATGTACTCTGGCTCTTTGCCCCATTCAAGTATCATACAACCACGTTGATCATCGCCTGCATCTGAAAAGTTGTGCGGAAATGCATTGCCAATGTAGTTGATGTTGTTTTTCTGTTGACGCAAATGAAAGTGTCCACTAAACACTGTGCCATACTGTTGGAAGTGTTCTGATTTGATCTCACCGTGATCAGGCATCTCAACCATTGCATTCATTTTAAAATGCGGAAGTTCAAAGTGGCCAAACATGTACTGGGCACTTGCAGTTTTAATCTTCTTGTGATCGTCACCTACTAGCCAAGGGCATAGTATAACATCATCTTGTTGAAACCAGTCATTGCATATCTTTAGATTTGGTATATGCTTTGCCCATTCAAAACTGTATATGTCACGTTTGTCTCTGTAGTACAAGTCATGATTGCCAGTTATAAAATATGTAATATCAAAACTACGTGAAAGGTTTTCTAATGCACGTAAACTGTGACTCATAGTTTGCAAACTTAAACTTGCTCTATGATGATGCCAGTCACCCATGAATATAGCAGTTTCACAGTTGTGTATCTTGCCCTGTTGTACTGCCCACTCTACAAAGTTTTCACAGTCTTGATTGTGCATGATGCTATTGCTTTTCATGCCAAAGTGGATGTCTGTGAACACTAGAGCTTTCTTAAACAAACCCATGTGTGTATTCCTATTTTTTAGCGACGTCTGGTTGTAATACTTTTGCTTCTGGTGAGTTATTAAACTGTCTTGTCCAACTTGGATTCAATCCGTTTTGTTCAAGTATATCATCACGTATGTTTTGATTCTTTTTCTCAATGTTCAATACTCTTGTAAAACTATTAGTGATAGCAGCAGTGTAGTATGCAAATGGATTTTGACTCTTGCTTTCGTCAAACTGTAGTCCAATTTGGCTCAGTTGTAGCAATGCTTGTCCACGCATCTCTTCGTTGTATGTATAACCACGCCAGTTACTACGTGTAGCATAACGTTCACACAGTTTAATAAACATGTGTGCAAGTTTGTCAGTCATCTTGCCATGTTCTTTGGAAAAGTATCCGTTTTCCATGCCACCAATCCAATGCGATTTACCAACAACATAAGGAACTTTATCTTCATCAATCATATAGTGCCAGAATGGAGGAAAGTTAAGTTTTACATAGTTGAGATCCTGTTCAACATCACTCATCAGTTCTTGCAATCCATCATCTTCAACGTCAACATCATCCATCTCTAGCAGTTCTTCTAGTTTGGACTTTTTCTTTTCTTGTGCTTTGGTAAGTTTCTTTGGTACCATTGGAATATGATCCCAACAAATAATACGGAATACCAGTTCTTGATTGTTTAGTTTAACAGGATCAACTATCTCGCCAGTTTCTCTTTTGATTCTATCTGCTTTGTTTCGTCTTGCTTCTGCAACACTACGCTGGTTAATTTTATCTACGCTTGGCAAAATAATATCAAACTGTGCATATTCTCTTTCTAAATAAGAACAGTAAGTACTCTTGCTTTTGTGTATTTCCTTGAGTATATCTCTGTTGTTTAGATAGTTTACTTTTCTAGGTGCTTTCACCGGTGGCATACGATTCTCCTTTGCCTTAATACATTATGTATTATACAACATTACTTATCAAAAGTCAATCATTAACTACGCAGTTTTTGGTAAGCATAAATAAGACTGTAGGAGAAAAGATGGGTTATAACATTAAAGATGCCGCCTTGATGTCAGCATATCAGAGACAGTTTCCTGGTGCTGATCTTAATAAGTTGGCCGCACTAGCAGGTATACCTGCTGAAGATGTACCAAACTATGTGATTAACACCACTGCAACTCCAGCCAAGAATGCCGCTTTTGGTACAGTAACTAGTAGAGCATCAGAAAACACACAATCAACTGATACACCACGTAACACTCCTGGTTCAGGAACTGCATTTCAAGGTGGTGGTACTATAGCAAGTCAAGCATTCGGAAATGGAGGAAGTGATCCAGCACCAGCACCAAATCCTTTTCCAGCACCGCCACCAGCAAGACCAGTGCAAGCACAAGATTCAGATGTTGATTTTACAGACGCATATGGTGAGGATTATCGACAGGCAACTCCAATACCAACACCAGTTGTTCAACCACAAGATGATGATGTAGATTTTACTGATGCTTATGGTGACAGTTACACAGAAGTTACACCAATTCCACCTAGTACAAGACGTCCTGGTGTTGAACAAGCTACCGTACCTGTAGGAAGTAGAGGCAGTGGCGAATTTTTAGATGATAGAGGCAGAGCACCAGCAGAGCAACCAGATCCATTTCCGGCAGCACCGCCAGCAAGACCAGTTGAAAGTTTTGATGCACCAGTTGACGATTTTAGTGGATATCCAGTTACACAAGTAGATGACTTTAGTGGACCTAGTCGAAATATCACACAAGTAGATAATTTTAGTGAATATTCTCCTCCGGTCACACCAGTAGATGATTTTGGTGATATACCAGCACCAGCACAGGTAGACGATTTCAGTGCATACAGTAACAACAACTTTGGTACAGAAGATCCTGGCTTAGATGCATTTGGCCCAGGGCCAACACCACCTCCTCCTGCTAACGTACAAGAGTACCAACAGTTTGATGCCTTTGGTGATGTAGTAGAACCACAACCACAAGTTGATAGTTTTGATGAATATAGTGACAATGACTTTGGTATTGCAGATGAACAGGACTTTAGTGACTTTGCAACTCCAAATCAAGTAAACACATTTGGCGTAGATGATTTTGGTGATCCAGAAGCGGCACAATTTGATGAATTTGGAGATCCACTTACAGCACCTGCAGATGTTAACCCTTTTGGAGTTGATGACTTTGGAGATCCTGAAGCAGCTCAGTTTGATGAATTTGGCGATCCAATACTAGCACCAGAAGATCGTATAGACAATGATGGTGAAAGTCTAGTTGGAGACGATCCAGTTGCCGACATTGGCGACGGCGCAGAAGGTGATGGCATTGACGGAGTAGAACAAGCGGCAATAACCGAAGCACAACAAGCGGCTATACAAGCACAAGCACTGAAACAAAAGGCACAACAACAACAAACTGTTAGTGAGATGCGTGAAGCATCAGGTGTTAAAAATGCAGATGGTGATTGGCGTGTTAAGCTCCGATTAGCTCCGCAGGCTACGTATCTATACAAAGCACCTGAGCCGGGTATACTAGCACCTCTGGCAGTGACTGACGGAATAATATTTCCATATACGCCAACTATTGATGTACAATACAGAGCTGAATACCAAAATTATTCGCCAACACACAGTAACTATCAACATTATTTTTATAAAAATTCAAGTGTACAGACTGTGCAACTACAAGCAGAATTCACCGCTCAAGACACAATTGAAGCAGAATATCTACTAGCAGTTATACATTTTTTAAAAAGTGCAAGTAAAATGTTTTATGGGCAAGATGCAGAAAGAGGGTCGCCTCCACCATTGTTATATCTTACTGGATTAGGTGAATATCAATTTAACGAGGCGCCTTGTGTTGTAACAGAATTTAACTACAACCTACCCAATGATGTAAACTATATACGTGCAAGAAGTAGACATATCAACAGAGACGACCAATTGCAATTTACAAAACCCTTAGCATCAACAGTATCCAATGGAAACTTTAGTGCATTAAATAGATTGCAAACCGCAGTAACAAATGCGGTAAGTGGCGGACCAGGGCCAACTCTAGCTCCTGGAGCAAAACCAACAAAGATTACACCTGGTAAGTTAGGATCAAAAGGTGCAACCTATGTGCCGACGAAGATGGCAATGACTATTAATATGTTACCAGTAATCAGCAGACAACAAGCTAGTCAACAGTTTAGTCTTAAAGACTACGCTAATGGTAGCTTAATTAAGAAAGGAATGTGGTAATGTATACTCCGTCAAGTTTTCTATTTGATACGCCGGTTATAAATTCGCAGTATCTTGGTGTTATGGTTGACAGGCCAATTCCTAAACTAATTGATGATCTGTCAATGACGATTAATGAAACTTATCACTTACGTCCAGACCTATTGGCATTTGACCTATATGAAGATCCAAATCTTTGGTGGGTGTTTGCACAACGTAATCCAAATCAACTTCAGGATCCTCTGTTTGATTTTCAAACAGGAACAACAATCTATCTGCCGCAGCTACCAACATTGAAAACAGTCTTAGGTATCTAATATGTCTTCACCAGAGCTACTTAATACAGCAAGACTAAGTCAACAACTTGAAATAAACAAACTTAAACCATTAGTTCGTGACCTTGGAAGTTCAGTAGCAAATGGTGCTAACTGGAATCAGATAAACAACACCTGGGATAGTTTAAACAACAGAGTAACTTCCACACGAAGTATTTTACAAAATTTAAATGGGCAGAACGAAGGTTTTAAAAACAAACCTGGGTATGTAAGTACAAAAGTTAAACTTACGTCGAATATTACAGAAACTACTGTAATGGCAGGGAATTTAAAAACTATACAAACACAAGCCTATGCTAGTCTAAATAGTCAAAGTGTCGCAGAAAACGTTGGCAAAATCTCCACTGGTTCAGAAGTAGCAATTGCTCAAATATCTGCAAATGAATTTTCACGAACACAATCTCCGGTACAAGGCAATGAAATTTTTGAAAACGGCGAAGTAGTTCCTGTAGTTGTTAGTCGTGATAAGCCAACTAATGCTATAACAACAACATTACGTAGTTCTGAATCTGTCGGAAATAATAAAGGCAGTGGTGTACAGTCTACAGTCGGCGGAGCTGTGCCTGTTAGGAAAAATCAGTCTATCAATAGTGCAGCGAATGCATCAACTATAGTTTCTGCAGACGACGATCAAAGCGGCATATCAGCTTCAAATAGTAAAGGAACTGCAAGCCAAGATGTTGAAGGACGTGTTTCTGTTGCTGACGAGTTTAGTAAACCGATTATTGCTACGCCTAATCGATTAGGCGGTCTAGCAAGTCAAACCTATAGTTTGTCAATCTATTTAATGAATATTGACGAATATAAAAGTCTCATAGCATCTGATCAAAAGGTCTTGCCAACCAATCAACTAATTATGCAAAGCGGCGGAGCTCCATTTGGTGAACGCAATGAATTTTTTGATCTTGATTTTTACATTGAAAACTTAGAACTTGATAGTGTTATTGGTTCACAAGGCACTGGCGGACCGCACAATGTAGTTGACTTAAAATTTGAAATCATAGAGCCTCAAGGCATAACTTTATTACCAAGATTAACTGCCGCAGTAAAAGCTCATTCTGGACAAGAAACGCAAGTTAACGCACAAAACTTTCTAATGGTTATACGTTTTTATGGATATGATGAATTTGGCAATCTTGTTAGCAATGCCTCTGCTAATGACGGAGAAACCACAAGCGATCCGCGTGCTTTAGTTGAGAAGTTTATTCCGTTTCAGTTCAATGATATCACTTATAAACTTACAGATAAAGCAGTAACTTACAGTGTGTCTGGTGTTGTACCACAAACACAGATTGGTTATTCAACTGCGAGAGGCAGTATACCCTTTAACTTTCAACTGAATGCTCCAGATATTAAAACTTTATTAAACGGTGATACACAGTTGCAAGAAGCTACTGCAGCTTCAAACGGAACACCACCGCCTGCAGGTAAGAAGGTACAAGGACTTGCAGGAAGAACTGTAACTGCTGGTTTAGCCCAGGCTCTAAATCAGCACCAGAAACAACTCGTTGATGCTGGTGCATATAGTATACCTGATGAATATATTATTGAAGTTGAAGAAGTAGCAGGTCTTAGTGATGCCAAGATGAAAAAACAAGGCACAGTAAATAAAGCACGTGCGCCTCTACAGAAATCCACCAATCCAAACGAGAAACTTAATCAGGACAAACAAGCACTAGATGTTGAAACAAAAAGTTTTAGTATCAGTGCAGGTACACAAATTGTTCAACTGATTGATCAAGTAATGAAAAATAGCACATATATTACTGCTCAGCAAACAGTGGCTTTTGACGAAATCACTGGCGCAAAGATTCAAAATCCACCAGTGAAAACTGTGCAATGGTATCGCATAACACAACGTTCAGAGCCTATACAGTTTGACGAGAAACGTCAAGACATAGCTTACCGTATCACCTACAGAATAAGCAGATACCAAATAAACACACCAAGGTCACCATACTTTCCAGAGGCAATGTATCGTGGCGCCCACAAATTATACGAATATTGGTTTACAGGACAAAATACTGAAGTTATCAATTTTGAAATTGAAAATAATTCAAATTATATTACTTCGATTGGTAATGACGGATTGAACAATGATACCACTGGAGATGCTAGATATGTTGAGAAAAAGTTTTTTCAAAGCGGTGTAGGTACTAGTACACAAGGAGGAGCTGGTCAAAGCACACGACCAGCAGCACAACTTGCGTCGCGGTTGTACGATCCTGCAGATGTGTCCAAAAGTTTAATTGAAATTGTTGGTGATCCAGACTGGATACTACAAAGTGAACTCTTTTATAATGCATCAAATCTTGGAGCATTTGAACCAGATGGAAGTATCAATGCTAATTCTGGTGAAACACTTTATGAAGTAAGATTTAACAGAGTCACTGATTACGATCTAGCCACAGGACTTACTCCAGTGTTTGAAAATAACCTCGAGATTAGTAGAATAACCGGTGAAAAGAACCTAGCACAAGAAGCTATTGTGTTCACATGTTTAGAAGTAACAAGTTACTTTAAAGAAGGAAAGTTTACACAAAAGCTAGAAGGTACTGTGCGTACCTTTGATGCCGCTGTTAATTCACCAAAGCAGCTTGCTGAGAAAAAGAATCAAATTTCAGACCCTGGCTTAGAAGCATTTGGACACGCAAGTCCACCAATTAAAAAAACAACTCCATCAGCAGTAAGAAAAAGCAATGTTCCTGTAGGAAGCAGAGGAAGTGGACAGTTCTTAGACAAGCGGGGAACACCAGATAATAAAGGAATCAACAGGCGACCAGGACCAGATGTGATTACTGGAGGAGTTCCGTTGAGCAGTGGCGCAAAACCAAATACAAGTAATACGAAAAAGAGTGCAATTGTGCCACCGCAAAATTACGATGATTCGATTATGCGGAACAAAAGAATTGCAACCTTGCAGAACAATAGTACTAACTATGTAGACCCTATAATTAACAAAGCAAACCATTTGCCTACTGTAGTACCAAAACCAGGTAGCAATACAGTAAGCGATGATGCAGGCAAGGATTTGAAATTTAGTGAATCATTGTTAGCCAAAAGGAATAGATTAAGAGCCGAAAAGTCTCGACGTGCAGTAGCAAATGGAGCCAAAGTAGTTGGTGGACAAGGCGGCGGCACAAACTCATCAGCTTTTCGATAGAGGAGAATAGATGCAAAATATTCAAAGAACCACAGGACAACCAAGAAATTATAAATTAGACAAAGGCGGTATGCCAGCTGAAACTGGACCGTTTATTGGTGAAGTAATGAATAACATTGATCCAATACGGGCTGGACGTCTTGAGGTATTCATAGAAGATTTAGCAGGTCCAGACAAAAATGTTAGTAGTCTTTGGCGCACTGTAAGTTATATCACTCCATTTTACGGCTACACACAACAGAGTGCACCAAACCAAACTGGACCTGGCACCTTTACTGGTAACAATCAAAGTTATGGATTTTGGGGTACTCCACCTGATGTTGGTACTAAGGTAATCTGTTTCTTTGCAAATGGTGACCCTAGTCAAGGTTACTATATAGGTATGCCAATTGAACCAGGAATAAATCACATGATTCCTGCTATTGGTAGTAGTAAAAAATATGTAGATGATTCAGGGTCACCCTACTATACAGGCAAACCTAAGTTACCAGTTGTAGAAATTAACAATGCTAATCCTGCTATAACAGATAATCCTCGATTTTTTGAAGAAGCGAAACCAGTACATAGTGTCCTTGCAGGACAACTACTTTCGCAAGGGGTAATAGCAGATCCTCTCTTAGGACCAATAAGTTCTAATAGTCAAAGAGAATCACCTAGCTCTTGCTTCGGCATCAGCACACCAGGTCGTCCTATATACTCCGGCGGACTTACAGATGCACAGTTACAGGCAAAACTTGCTAGTAGTACTTTACAAGCAAACGAAACGACAGTAATTGGGCGTAAAGGTGGGCACAGTGTTGTCATGGATGACGGTAACCAAGCCGGCGAAGACAACCTAGTGAGAATCAGAACCAGTTCTGGACATCAAATTATGATGAACGATACTGTTGCAGAATCAACAATACACATAATGCATGCTAATGGACAAAGTTGGGTAGAACTTGGTAAAGAAGGTACAATAGATGTTTACGCTTCAAACAGTCTGAACATAAGGAGTGCTGGAGAGATTAATATGCATGCTGATAGAAGTATAAACATGAATGCTGAAAACGGCACTATTAACATGAATTCCAAAGCGGCAATGACCCTTGAAAGTGCAAGCCTTTCACTGATAGGCACAAACAGTTTATTGGCATATAGTAAAAGCATGATTGGACTCAAAAGTGACGGATCTCTAATGCTTAAAAGTACGACTGGCAGTTGGGGTGCTGGCAGTAACCTTACACTCGAAGCAGGTTGTATTAAACTAAACAGTGGGTCAGCTAGTGACGTGCCAAAAGCTCAAACAATTCCAAAGAAACGTTTAGCAGATACAAAATTTGAAAACAACGTAGGGTGGGTTCCAGAACCAGCAAGTATCGAAACTATTGTAACACGGGCACCAACACATGAACCGTTTGCAGAACGCGGCACTGGAGTTAATACAACAACTAATTTAACTACTAGTTCGACTGATGTACCACTTGATGAAAAAACACAAGAAGCAGTAACAAAGGCAGAGACTACAGACATTAAGAAAATTAACTCAGGTGACTACGAAGCACAATCAAATTCAACCACTTCAGTTGGCAAGATACCACCTGAAAAAGTGACAGGTATGGTAGCACAATCAAGTAAATTAGTTACACAAGGAACAAATGAAATATCTAATACATTAGGCGTTGGAAAATTTGGTTTTAGTGCGCCTGAACTTGAAGATGCTGGATTTTTAAAGCCAGGTACCAGTGAATTTTTTCTTAAGGATTCAACTGCTGATTTGAATACTGTTCTAAGCAGTTCAAGTGTGTGGAGTGGAGCACAAGGTATTAACGGCGTAAGTGATTTTTTAAACAATGAGTCTATACAAGATATAACAAAAACAGATCTTTTTAACAAAGGACTTAGCAAATTACAAAATGCAGGAATAGTAACTGGTTTAGAGAATGAGTCTTCGTTGGCTGGATTGGTAAGTGGTGCTAGTAAATTTGGTGTGGATGCAGTGAAAAAGTGGACACAAGGCGCAGAGGATATTGGTCAGACTCTAGCAGGATCTTTTAGCACAAAGATTACAAGTGCAGATATGAATTCAGTAGTAAGAGGTGGACAATATGCAATTGATTTAGCCTCTGATAAACTTAGCAATGCCGTACAAGGATTTTCAACTGGCACTGGCGGTGTGGTAAACACTACAATCAGAAACTCAATTGATAGTGCAGTTCAGTCTGGAATAGCCAGCCAAAAAGTCACTGGAATAAGTACATAAATACAGTATGGCAACATTTATCGGATACAGTACCATAGACAAATATAAAAGTTACACAGTAACTGATTTTGATCTAATTAAACGTGACACTCTTAATGCGTTAAACATACGTCAAGGTGAAATGCCAGGCCGTCCTAATGTAGGCACAAGCATGTGGAGTCTTATATACGAACCACAAAGTGCTACAACAACTCGAGCAATCACAGAAGAAATTCAAAGAATTATTGCACAAGATCCAAGAGTTGAAATAGTCGAACTTAATGTATTTCCACAAGAAAATGGCATACTTCTTGAGCTCGAATTACAAACTGTTCAAGGACAAGATTCTGAACTACTACGGGTCTTTTTTGATCAACAAAAACAAAGAGCAGCGTTTTCAGACGTTTAGTATAAACTACCCAGTTAATTCTTTTCATAAATACATGGTAAGGAAAATACTATGGCTAAAACTACACGACAAACTAGTATATTTGGTGTTGAAGATTGGAAAAGAATCTATCAAACCTATCGTGAAGCAGACTTTCAAAGTTACGATTTTGAAACACTGCGTAAAACTTTTATTGATTATATTCGTTTGTACTACCCAGAAAGTTTCAACGACTATATAGAGTCAAGTGAATTCATAGCACTGCTTGATGTTATGGCATTTATGGGCCAAGCAGGTAGTTTCAGAAATGATTTAAACACTAGAGAAAATTTTATAGACACTGCTGAAAGACGAGATAGTGTCAACAGATTAGCGGAACTAGTAAGTTACACACCAAAACGAAATACCGCCGCAGAAGGATTTTTAAAAGTACAAAGTATTAGTACAACTGAAGGTGTGGTAGATTTTACTGGTGCAAACCTTTCAAATATTACAGTTAACTGGAATGATACAACAAACGCAAACTGGTTAGAACAATTTACAGTTATCGTCAACAGTACACTTACAAATAGTCAACGGTTTGGAGTACCGGGCAATACACAAACACTTCTTGGTGTAAAAACAGATGAATACACAATTAATTTAATACAAGGGTTTTTACCAGTAATACCGTTTACTAATACAGTAAATGGTACTAGCATGGCGTTTGAAGCCGTAAGTGGAACCTCTCAAAACGAAGATTTTATATACGAACCGTCACCACAACCAAATGGTCCTTTAAATATTCTTTATCGTAACGACTATCAAGGGTATGCTAGTGCAAATACTGGATACTTTTTCTTGTTCAAGCAAGGAAGTTTGCAAGACTTAGATTTTAATTTAGGCGAGAGAATTTCTAACAGAGTAGTAAATGTTAATATTGAAGGAGTCAATAATACAGATACATGGTTATATCAACTAGATGCCGACGGCAATATACAAAACGAATGGTCAAAAGTTGATAACATCTATACTGGTGCAGTAGAAGAATTAACGCCAGAACAACGTAGGTATTATAGTATTAGTTCACGAACCAATGATCAAATTAACTTAAACTTTGGAGATGGAGTTTTCAGTTCTATTCCAGTTGGTAATTTTAGAACATATGTTCGTTCATCAAACGGGTTAGCATATATAATCAACCCAGACGAAATGCAAAACGTAACCATTAGTATCGGTTATGTAAGTAGATCAGGACGAAACGAAACACTTAGTCTTACATGTGCATTAACTACACCAATAAGCAATGCCACCAATAGAGAAAATATCAATGACATAAAGCAACGTGCTCCTGCAAGATATTACACACAAGACAGAATGGTCAACGGTGAAGACTACAACAATTTTCCATATACACTTTATTCAACTATAATCAAGTCCAAGGCTCTGAATCGCAGCTCAATTGGTACTAGTAGATACTTGGATCTTGTAGATATTACTGGAAAATATTCAAGTACAAATGTTTTTGCATCAGATGGTATGATTTATGAAAATACCGCAGTGCCAAGTTTTACATTTACCTATATTGATCAAAATGATATTACAGACGTGATTGTAAATCAAGTTGAGCCCGTCCTTGCAAGTAGAGGTATGCAAGAGTTTTATTATGAAAACTTTACTCGTCCGGACCTAGCAATACTGAATTTGAATTGGAGTCAGAGCACAACCAGTAACAATGAAACAACTGGATTTTTTAGATTTGTAGCTAGTAATGCGCCAGCACCGGTTGGGCCTCAAGCAAGTGATAATAAACAATATATTGCAAATGGTGGACTAGTTAAATTTACACCGCCTGCAGGACAATATTTTACTGCCACAAATAGACTAGCAGTTGGATCACCAACGTTGCCTGGAGATAAAACAGTACTATGGGCAACTGTAACTGCATTAGAACTTGACGGTACAAACTTTGGAACTGGAAACAACGCTGACGGTACTGGACCAGTTACACTAAACAATTTTATTCCTACAAATGCAATTCCAACTGAGGTTATTCCAAACTTCGTTACTAATTTGCCAACTTCAATTGAAACAACAATTCGTGAAAACATTGAGCTATACAGAAACTTTGGAATTGGATATGATAATTTAACAGGATCGTGGTATGTGATTACGTCAACTAATTTAAATTCTGCCACTACATTTAGTCTTGCATATGCACAGAATACCACAGGAACAGGCTTAGATAATTCATGGTTGGTTGCATTTGAAACTGATGGTGTAACATACACAGTTAGTTCTCGTAGTTTACAACGGTTTTGGGCTAGTGTGCTTGAGACACGTTTCTTTTATGACGGCACACAGAAAGTATATGATCCAAAAACAGGCACAGTGATAAACGATTTTATAAATGTACTTAAAACTAATAATAAACCAGATACAAGTTCTACGCTTAACAGCGATGAAGTGTTAGATATCATTGATCAACCTGTTGAAACTGATGGTTTTATTGACGACTTCAAAGTAAGAATAAGTTATAAAGATTCTGACAATGATGGCATACCTGACAATCCAGATTATTTTCAAACATTGGTTGCTCCAACAGTAAACCCAAATACAAAAAGAATATACTTACAACAAACAATTGACTTTGACAACTTGGAAAGATATTTGCCACTTGCGGCTGGAGTAGTAATTGGTTCACTTGCTACTAAAGACTCAATTGAATTAGTAAAAAGTGAATATCCAGACAAACAAGTATTTTATGCATACACTGATAAGAAATTTTATCAATTAACAGTTGCATATGATGGAGTACGAACTATTACTGAAGTTGTAGGATACCAAACATATGTTGGCAGACAAGGACTATATTTTCAGTATCGACATAACGCACCGTTAAGCAGACGTATAGATCCAGGAACAACAAATATTATTGATATTTTTCTTGTAACCCAATCCTACTATATTGCTTATCAAAACTATGCAAGAGATAGTACCGGAACTGTAGTCCAGCCTGCACAACCTACAATTGACGAACTTACTACTGCATATAGTACACTTAACAAGTACAAAATGATAAGTGATAATATTATTCTTAATAGTGTGACATTCAAACCATTATTTGGTACAAAAGCATCTGAAGAGTTAAGAGCAACAATAAAATGTGTGAAGAATCCTCAGAGCACGGCAAGTATAAGCGAGATAAAAAGCCAGGTCGTGTCTGCAATGAATTCCTACTTTACAATTGAAAATTGGGATTTTGGAGATACTTTCTTTTTCTCTGAACTTAGTGCATATTTACATGATCAGCTAGGAAGCATTATAAGCACAGTGGTACTTGTACCAACTGATCCTCTTAAATCGTTTGGTGATCTGTACGAAATACGTTCACAATCAAATGAAATTTTTGTAAATGCGGCCACAGTTAATGATATAGAAGTTATAGATGCATTAACAAGTAGTCAACTACGTACCGCATCAAATAGCGGAGTGATCTAGTATGGCGAAGCGTATACGCTCAGAAGATTTTTTACCTGAAGTTTTTCAAACACCTGCAAACAAGCAGTTGTTACGTAGTACATTAGACCAACTTACACAAAATCCTAAATTGAAACCAACAGAAGGATATATTGGTCGAAAGATTGGTCCTGGCGTAACAGCCACTGACAATTATATCTTAGAACCAACTGCTACTCGTGCTAATTATCAATTAGAACCTGGTGTAGTTCAAGTATCTCCTGATACAGGTAAAGTCGTAGATGCAATAACCTATCCTGGAATTATTGATAGTTTGAACCTACAAGGTGCAAACACAATAAAAGATAACAGGTTATTTGATAGCGAACATTATAGTTTTGATCCTTTTGTAGATTACGACAAATATATAAATTTCAGCCAATATTATTGGGTGCCTGAAGGACCTAACAGCGTTGATGTGTTTTCTAATGCAGTTCCCTTAACAGATATTTTTGATGTTGCTTATACGCAAAATGGATACACGTTTTCAGGAGAAGCAGGTGCATTACCAACTCTTACTCTTGTAAGGCAAGGAGGGTATACATTTAATGTAAACGCAAGCGGGCATCCATATTTTATACAAAGTGTGCCTGGCACATCGGGTACGCTACCACAACAACCAAATCAGAGTTCCCGAGATGTTCTTGGCGTAACTAATAATGGCGACGATGTAGGTACTGTTCAATTTACAGTGCCAAGTAAAACTGATCAAAACTTTTTCTTTACACTAGCAGATATTGGATCTACTGATTTAGTTGAGAATACACTTAACTTTAATCAAATTAATAACCAGTACGTTGATGTATTTCTTGAGGATAATCCTGATGGAATTGACGGTATCACTGATTTACAAAATCGCACATTAATTTTTGTTGGAGGACAATCTACAGGTTGGGCTAACGAAGAACCTTTTGACAGTCAAGGATTTGATGATAGTGTCTTTAGTGATACTGATCCTATAACTGGAGATGAGAATCAGTTAGTACAATGGATAATAAACTTTAACTATGCAGATCCTCTTCGTCCTTTTATGGAACTTACAAAAGTACAGAGTATAGCTAATTTAAACAAAACTTTGATTGAATACGGTACAGACAATGCTGGAAAAACATGGTATAAGGATGCATCTGGAAAATTTAAACTCCAACCATTGATAACCGCAAACCTTGATATTCTATATTACCAAGACGGAAACGATGAAACTAACTTTGGCATCATACGTCTCGTTGAACAGGCAAATTCAGCAGATTTAAACATTGAAGATGTAATTGGTAAAGCATCATATACTTCACCAAATGGTGTTGTATTCACAAACGGCTTAAAAGTACAATTTATAGGCACTGTTGTTCCTTCTAGTTATGAAAACAATGAATACTATATTGAGGGCGTTGGAACTGCAATTGAATTATTACCAGTAATAGACTTTATTACGCCAGAAACTTTTACCGTGTCCACTACTGTGCCTTATGATAGTAAACCTTTTGATGAAGGAAACTTTGACGCTACTAATAATGCGCCAACTGCACAGGATTATATGACAATTAATCGTGCAAGTATTGATCAGAATGCTTGGACAAGGGGAAACAGATGGTTCCATATTGGTGTATTGGAACAAACTGCAAATTATAATCAAATTCCATTGGTAATCAACAATGATAACAGAGCAAAACGTCCAATACTTGAATTCCGTAAAAATTTAAAACTTTTTAACTATGGAACCATTGCTACTGCACCAATTGATATAATTGATTTTACTGAAACTGATGCATTTTCAAATATTAATGGTACTATTGGTTACAGTGTTGATGGGTATAATTTTATTTCTGGGTCAAGAGTAATTTTTGCTAACGATTTAGATAGTGAAGTACGTAATAAAATCTATACTGTAAGTTTTATTAACTTTGGCGATAGCACGACACAGGTTATTGATTTGCAACCAGCAAGTCTAACAACACCTGACATAGATACTAATACCACAGTGGTAGTTACTTCAGGAAATACGCAACAAGGAAAAGTCTACTGGTTTAATGGAACCACCTGGCAATCTGCACAGCAAAAAAATAGTGTGAATCAACCACCACTGTTTGATATATTTGATAGTAGTGGCTATAGTTTTAGCGACACGACAGTATATCCAAGTACTACTTTCCAAGGTTCAAAACTTTTTAGTTATGCAATTGGTACTGGTACAACTGATACTGTAATTGATCAACCATTAAAATATCTTACAATTAATAATGTTGGTGACATTGTATTTGATAATAACCTGTACACTGATTCCTTTGTGTATGTCAATGGAACTGTTAGTGAAAATAAAAAGATTGACACAGGCACAGTTAGGCAGTATAATAGTATAGACACATTTGATAAACTTCTTGGATGGCAAACATCTTTTGAGACTAGTGTACAAAGACAAAGTTTTAGTTTTACCTATCAAGGTACTGCTTTGGTTTTGGATATAGAAGTAATCAATGATGCATCAAAAATTCCTGTAAAGGTGTATGTAGAAGGAAAGTTTATACTTCCTACTAGCTATACATATGCAACAAATAGCGATAATGTGACTGTTGTAACTTTTAATGAAAACATTGTTGGCCAACCTGCAACACAACCAGTGACTGGTGCTACTGTTGAAGTACAAGTATTAAGTGATTTCGCAAGTAGTGTTGCTTTTTATACTATCCCGAGTAATCTTGAATCTAACGCAATGAATGCAAACAGTCCAAGTTTTACACTTGGTACTTTGCGTACACATTACGAAAGCATTTGTGAGAATTTAGAAAACTTTCGTGGAAAGATACACGGAAATAATAATGTAAGAGATCTTGGAAACGTTGTGCCTTATGGTGATTTGGTACTGCAACACAGTTCACCATTTACCATGATGACAAATTTTATCAATGGTAGAGACTACGAATTTTTTCGTGCAATAGAGTTCAACGCTATTGAATATTCAAAAACAAAACAGAAAATTCTTGATTATGTTGGCAGTAACGACTGGGAAAATAAAACTACTGCACAAATACTTGATGAAACACTTCTTGCTATTAATGCAGGAAAAAATGACATTAGTCCTTTCTATTGGACAGATGCAATCCCTTACGGAACAACATTCCAAACGACCAGTTATACAGTTTCGCCAATAACAACTGAAGTTTTTGATACACTGTTCAGTTACGATTTAACAACTGCAAACTATAAAGGTATACTTGTTTATTATACACCTATAAGCACTGGAGTACAAACAATACTCACCGGTGACGGATATGAGTACACTGTTGCTACAGATGGTCCACGTATTACAATTAACACAAATCGAATAACACTAGCTGATGGTGATATTATCACAATCAATGAGTACGCAACTACCTATGGAAGTTATGTACCTGCTACACCTAGTATGATGGGACTGTATGGAATATATCGTCCATACGAATTTTTAGATAACACCTATGTGACGCCAACCAACGTGATTCAAGGTCACGACGGAAGTTTAACTGTTGCTTTCGAACAAGGTGATTATCGAAACGATGTTCTCTTAGAATTTGAAAAACGAATTTATAACAACATCAAGGTAAGTGCAGATGATCGATATGCATTACCATTACAAGCCGTTGATGTTATACCTGGGCAGTTTCGAACTACAGATTATACATTAGGCGAAGTAACGACAATACTCAATACAAGTTTTCTAACGTGGGTTGGCGAAAATAGAGTTCCATATAAAGATCAAACCTATATTGCTGATAACGAATTTACATGGAACTACAGTCAAAGTGAAAACAAATTATCTGAAAAACCCTTGCTTGGATTTTGGAGAGGCATATACTTTGACCTCTACGATACTGATTCGCCGCACACTCGCCCATGGGAAATGGTTGGGTTGACCGAAGAACCTTCCTGGTGGCAAACAATTTATGGTCCAGCACCATATACATCAGGCAATACAGTATTATGGAGCGATATGGCCAACGGTATTGTAGCATACCCAACAGGCAATGTAACAAGAAAAGAATACGTAAGACCACAACTACTCGACGCACTACCAACAGACTCTCAAGGCAATTTACTACCGCCGATGGATTCAATAGTTGGATCTTATGACAGAAATAGTTTTGTTAAATCCTGGGTAGCAGGCGATATGGGACCAACCGAAACTGCGTGGCGCAGAAGTAGTGCATATCCATTTGCTATACAAAGATTATTAGCGTTAACAAAACCTGCACAATATTTTAGTTTATTCGCTGATAGAGATTTATACAAGTACAATAATGATTTTAGTCAATATTTGTATAACAATAGATTCCGTATTGATCCTGATACTATAGAAATTTATGGCAACAATACAATTAAGAAAAGTTACATAAATTTTATAATTGATTATAATAGAGTAACAGGTTTAGATAGTACAACATTGTTAAGTGATACTTTGTCCAACATGGATGTCAGATTATGTTACAGAATGGCGGCATTCAGCGACCAAAACTATTTAAAAATATTTTCAGAAAAATCTTCGCCTAACAGTCTAAACAGCAGTCTTTTATTACCTGATGAAAGTTATGAACTATTTCTCTATAAAAATCCTAGTATAGCAGAAATACAATATTCGGCAGTGACAGTTCAAAGAGTCAGCGGTGGTTATGCAGTAGCAGGGTACTCAACTGCAAAGCCTTATTTTGAAATACTACAAAGCGCCAATGCTGGTACATTTAGCACAATAACAGTTGCTGGACAAACAACTCGTATAGCCGAAAGTTTTACCGAGAATGTGAGACAAGTACCATACGGTTATGTGTTTACAAATGCAAGTGCTGTAGTTGACTTTTTAGTGAGCTATGGGGCATTACTGACTAAGAAAGGCTTAACTTTTGACACTGTAGAAAATGAATATATCATAAATTGGACACAGATGTCGCAAGAGTTTCTATACTGGGTAAACCAGAGTTGGACTGAAGGAAGTATTATAAACTTAAATCCAGCCGCTAATATCCTAAAATTAGAACAACCAAATACAGTTGTTGAAAGTTTAACAAATGAAAATATCAATGATATTATTCTAAATCAAAACTTTCTTCCGATGACAACTAAAGATTATGCAGTTGAAAGACTGGGCAACGAATTAAAACTAATTGGATTGAATAATAATACTTTCAGTTTGCTTTTAGCAAGATTTACTGCATATGAACATATAATTGTATTTGACAATGTAAGTATATTCAACGATTTAATATATCAGCCAATCACAGGAGCAAGGCAAAATAGACTTTTAGTGAATGGCAATACTGTCTTTGACTGGAATGGTACCTTAGACGCTCAGGGTTTTATACTTAACCAAGATAACATTAGAGAATGGGTGCCAAATCAATCTTATACAAAAGGACAGATAGTTCTTTATAAAAATGCATATTGGAGTGCTACCACACTACTAGCTCCAAGCGGAACATTTGTATTTGCAGATTGGATTAAAAGCGACTATTCACAAATACAAACTGGCTTGTTACCAAACCTTGCTACTAAAGCAAATGCACTACGTGAGAACTATGATATACATACTGCTAATTTAGAAAGCGATGCAACACTACTAGGATTAGGACTAATTGGTTTCCGTCCAAGACAGTACATGCAGAATCTAAACTTAGATGACATTTCACAAGCAGGATTGTATTCACAGTTTCTAGGCACAAAAGGCACATTAGGTGCCGCAGAGCAATTCAAGAGTGCCTATCTTGGCAAAGAAGAAGCCGAATATGAAATCAGAGAAAACTGGGCGATACAACGTGGTATCTATGGTGCCAATGCAAATAGAAGTTATTTTGAATTAAGAACAGATGAAAGCAAACTTTTATCTAATCCAAGCACAATTGCAGTAATTGATACACAAGAAGTATCAACTGCTAATCAAACTGTTTTAGTTGATAACATATGGAAACAAAGTTATAAAATTACAAGCAAAAACATATTGCCAACAGTTGGGCAGATTCCAGAAGATGTAGCATTACCAAGTGCAGGATATGTAAATTACGACGATGTAAATATTAAGGTTTTTAATTATAATGACCTAACAAATGTCCTTGCTAATCTTGATGATATTTCTTTAGGTACAAATATCTGGGTTGCAAAAGCAAACAGCTACGATTGGAACATTTATCGTACCAATTTAGTAAATGCAACAATAATTTCAGTAACTGATAATCTAAACGACACTTTAACAGTGACTTTTGATACCAATCATGGATTGTTGGCTAATGCTAGAATAATAATTAAATTTTTTAATACACTAGTAGACGGTTCTTATATAGTAAGCACAGTACCTAGCCTGAAAACCTTGACCATTGCATTGAGTCTTCCAGGAGAGACAGTAACACTTACCGGTGACGGAAGATGTTTTACGCTTGAAAGTGTGCGTCTAGCTCAAGCCAGTGATGTTGCAAGTTTAAGTTTTGCAAATAATATAGCTTCAGGTAACCAAGTATGGGTTGATGATTATGGTGATGGGAACTGGGCCGTTCTAGAAAAAGTAAATCCTTTTGGAACTGCAACAGAACTTGATGCTGATCAACCTTTAGAAGATGATCTTTTTGGCACAACAGTTGAACAAGGATTGCTTGGACAAGGCTTAGCAGTTGGTGCTCCAGGTCATGTAAGTGGAGCAGGTGCTGTATACTGTTTTGGTAAATCTGATACTAACACCTACAAACAAGTTTCAATAATGAAACCAACTGCAACTGGGTTTTCTGGGTTTGGTACAAGTTTAAGCGTAGGAAACACTGAATGGATTGTCAGCGGTGCACCAGCTAGTGATAGTAATAAAGGTTATGCAGTAGCAATAAATCGTGATAGTAGCAATGGCCAATTTCGACAAACACAACTTTTTAATACAGGAACTGTTGATGCTGATAAGTTTGGACAAGATGTTGCAGTCAGTGACGACGAGCGTTGGTTGTACATTAGTGCTCCTGAAGATAATAAAATTTACGCCTATAACAAAGTTGGTGTGCAAAGTCAAACACTTAAATTTGTTGGCGATGCTACAACAAAAGACTTTATTATCACAGGCACTATTGTTGTTAGTGCAGTAAATGCAACTGCACAAACCCAGATTGCAGTGACTAGAAACAACATTTCACAAACTGATGGTGGTGATTTTACTGTACAAACTTCAGGTACAAATCAAGTGGTAAGATTTGCGAGTGCACCAAATGAAAATGATACTATTGTTATAACAAGACGTCAAGGCATTACATACCTACCGAGTGTACCAACAACAACATTTAGTACAGCTAAACTTTTTACCGTGAACGACATTTATAGTTTTTCAGTGTTTTATAATGGTGCTCTTTTACGTCCTACATTTGATTACACCTTTGCAGGTTCCACGGTCACTTTATTAGTAGCTATCAACAGCGGTACACTGCTGATTGATTCAAAAGACCATTGGGACTTTGTATCTAGCATCGCAGTATCAGGTGCTAGTGCAGGTGACTTAGCAGGACAAAGTATCAGCACTACAACTGATGGTAGACAGTTAGTAATTGGAGCTCCTAATGCAGAGGTTACAGTTGGTTCTGTAACTTCAACAGATGCAGGTAGTGTTCATTTCTATGATAGAAGCGTTGAACGTTTTCAAGTAACAACTGCATCAACTACCACACAAAGTTTCACTACTGTAGATACACCAGTTGGAACGCCAGCGGTAACTGTCAACGGCACTTACTTAGTACCAAGTGATAATGCAAATGACGCACAATTTACAAACAGTGGAACTACAATTACAATTGGAACTTCTACTAATCCATATACACTTAATGTTGGTGATATAGTAGAGATTGAAACAAATACTTTTAGATTGGCACAAACAGTAAATGCTACAACAGTTGGCGGAAATTATAAATTTGGAAGTGTAGTTGATGTTTGTTCAACAAATTGTAGCATATATATTGCAGAACCAAATGATAGTTTAATAGTTCCAGAGGGCGGAAGTGTTGACAGATGGATTAACCAATCAAGATTATTTGGCACAATTACAGGCACTGTAACAAATCCTGTCTTGACTGCTACTGATAGTATTAGGATTAACAATTATTATGTGACATTAACAGGAACAACTGTTGATAGTCTAGTTACAGATATTACAACTGCTGATATACCAAACATTACCGCAACCAACGTAGGCGGAGCATTACAACTAACACTGGTAGACATACAAGCAGGTGAAGAATTTATAAAACTACAAGTAGCACCTGGAGCCGGGTCTGCGTTTGCAGATCTTGGGTTAAAACCAATTGTATATTCACAAACTATTGTTGCACCTATTCCAAACGATTATGGACACTTTGGAACAAGTATTAAAATTGATAACTCTGCTACCACGTTGGTCGTAGGTGCACCTGATTCCACTGCTAATTTGCCAACAACTTTTGATAGCAATACAACTTACTTTGATAGTAAGAGTACTTCTCTTACTGATCCATTGGATCAGTCTGGTGTAGCGTACACGTATAACTTCCTGCCAAGTGCAAATGCAAGTGCAACAAATCCAGGAAAGTTTGCGTTTGGACAACAGATTTTTGATACAAGTATAATGAGCTTTGATAAGTTTGGTAGTGCAGTTGACTATTATGATGGTGTACTATTAGTTGGTGCTCCTAACGATGATTTAAATGATAGTTCAGGTGATTTTGGACGAGTCACACAACTTGTAAATCCAAACAAAGAATCAGCATGGAAGATAAGATACAACCAGCAACCAATAGTTGATGCTACACTGTTAAACAGTGTATTTACATATAATAAAATCAACAACGAAGTGACAACCTATCTTGACTTTATAGATCCATTACAAGGAAAAATACTAGGAGCTGCACAAGCAAACATTGACTACACAGGTGGAATTGATCCAGCGGCATACAACACTGGAGACGTGAATAATTATGGTACACAATGGACATCAAGCTATCTTGGCAAAATATGGTGGGATTTAAGCACAGTAAGATTTATTGATTATCATCAAGACACAATAGAGTACAAAGCCAGACGTTGGGGGCAACTGTTTCCAGGTTCGTCGGTTGATGTTTATCAATGGACTAAGAACACAGTTGAACCAGCAAACTACACAGGCAACGGTACTGTATTCAGTACTACAAGTTATGTAATCACCAGTGAGCTTGATAGTGCAGGAACATTTGTTACCTATTACTACTATTGGGTTAAAGGATTAACTGCGGTAAGTTCTGATAAGACTTTGAGTGCAAGTGGAATTGCACAATACATTGAAAGTCCTCGTTCAAGTGGAGTTGCATATAGTGCTGCCATAAGTCAAAGCACAGTAAGTTTGTATAATTGTAGAAATCTGTTTTCAGCTAGTGATACAATCTTACACATAGAATTTGATAAGATTGCGAACAATGACAATGTTCACAGTGAATATGATTTAATTACTGTAGGCGATAATAAGAGCTTCTTGGGCGATGGACTCTACAGAAAATTTTTAGATAGTTTTTGCGGAGAGGATACTCTTGGAAATCTAGTACCAGATGCAACATTGAGTATAGCAGACAAGTATGGAGTAAGTTTTCGACCTAGACAGAGCTTCTTCACAAACAGATTTCTAGCACTTGAAAATTATATAAAACGTGCAAATGCAATAATGAAACTATATCCTATATCTGATAGCAAAAGTTTAAAGTTATTGAACAGCCAAGAGCCTGAGCCAACTTCTGCAAGTGGGGAATGGAACAAGCGTGTATTAACCTATGCCGAGCTTACCTATCAAGATTTGCGACAGGTGGCAGTAGGTTACAAATATCTTGTTGCTAGTGATAGTACACAAGAAGGATTATGGACAATCTATACAGTCCAAGCAGATCAAACACTGATGTTATCAAGAGTACAAAACTATGATACAAAACTCTACTGGAGTTATATTGATTGGAACGGAACAAATGCTGATTTTACCACTTATAGTAGTGTAAATGAAAGTTCATATGATGTAAAAGTTTATAGTGATTTATTAGCCTTACCAAATGTAAAAAATGGTGAATGGGCAACTGTGGAAGCAAACAGTTTTGGCAAGCAAGAAGTTTATCAGTATAGTACATCTACTACAGAATGGACAAGAGTATTTCTTCAAGATGGTACAATAGCAATTGATAGCACAGTCTACAATTATGCAGATGGAAATTTTGGATTTGATGTTGAAGTATTTGATGCACAACGTTTTGATCAAGCACCAAATATTGAAACCCGTCAAATACTTAAGGCTCTGAACGAAGAAATTTTTACTACTGATCTACAAAAATTTAGAAATGAATTGCTTATACTAACGTTTGAATTTATTATGACTGAACAAGCTGCTCCAGATTGGTTGTTCAAAACAAGTCTTATTGATGTAAATCATAAAATACGTGACCTAATAGAATATCCAATTTTTAGAAGAGACAATCAGGATTTTGTAAGTCAATACATACAAGAAGTTAAACCATACCATGTACAGGTAAGAGAATTTAATCTACGCTATGAAGGCGAGGATACCTATAACGGTAGTATTACAGACTTTGATCTTCCAGCCTACTATGATAGTCTACGTGGGCAATTTGTTTCTCCAATACTTGACGATAGTGAAAATCCTAAATCGCTAAGTGCATTGCCAAGCACAAGTGTTGTGTGGCAAACGTTTCCTTGGAGTCAGTGGTTTAACAATTATAAATTACAAATTAAAAGTGTAACAGTTACCAATGGCGGTTCAGGGTACACAGTGCCACCGCAGGTTACTATCACCGGCGATGCAACAACACAAGCAACAATGACTGCAACGGTCAATACTGCTGGTGTGCTAGTAAGAGTAAACTTAATCACACAAGGAAGTGGATATATTAGCACTCCAACAATTAGTATTACAGGTGGCAATGGCACTGGCGCAACTGCAATAGCAGTTCTAGAACCGCAACAGGTGCGTGATTTTACAACAACTATAGCATACGACAGAATTACATATACTAGTAAGGTAGTGGATTGGACTGAGAATACGTTTTATCTCGCAGGACAATTAATTCGATTTCCGGTGCCAACTGTTGGTGTAGTTTCAGCAACGCTACCTGAAGTATACAGTGTTGACACAAATTTAACAAGTGGTGCGACATTTGACCCGGAAAGTTATACAAAAGTTGATCAAAGTACTCTTGATGGTGCAGACAGAACTATTGGCCTATACACTCCTGAACCAAACGAGCCAGGAAGAGAACTTGCTCAAGTAATGAGCGGAATAGACTATCCTGGCGTACAAGTTCAAGGTCCAGATTTCAATCAAAATACTGGATATGATGTTGGCAACTTTGATATCAATCCATTTGATAATATTGATTTTGGTCCAGAAGGATTGCCAACTTATGATCCAGGAATATTAGATGTAATATATGAAAGTGTATTTTCCGACACCTACTTAGGCACAAGGTCAACAGACATCAACGTCGAAGGCGGAGAATTCATCGACCTATATAGTTCGCATGCTCCAGAAGAGTTAATTCCAGGCAGTGAATTTGACACACTTGATCTAAAAGTATATACACGCCCTGGAAGTGATTGGAGCAGTGACGGACACGGATTTAATATTGCTACTACAACAATTGAGTTCCTTGGTGCTGGAACCGTAATAGATTTTACAAACACAATGCTACATCCAGTTGGTATTGAAATTGTTGATTTTACTACAGGACAAGCCATAGTAAACACTGCGTATACAATTAATTGGATCAGCAAAATTGTAACTCTTGGAGCAACAATGCCTAGTGCAGTTGGAAATACAATTGGTGTCAAGGTTTTTGGATTAGGTGGAGGTTCGCAACTTTATAAAGAAAGTTTTGCTGGTACAGAAATTGCATCTAACACACAAACCATTCCTGTTACATTTAGTGAAATTAATCAAATGGTTATTTTCAATAATGGTGTTGTTACCACAGATTACACTTATGCGGCGAGTGGCAGTTTTTTTACTAAAATAACATTTGGTTCAACAATTCCGAGTACTGCATGGATAACAATAGTTGCTTTAGGAACAACAACACCAACACAGTATAGTTGGAGTACCCCTCTAGTACAATATATGACATATGATGGATCAAGTCTACTCGATTCTCTAACAAATAGTTTACAAGGTACAAACATTGCTAACCTAGTTGTTAATCGCGAAGGACTAAGATTACGTCCGCCAGAGGGTATCGAATACACAGGTGATGGATCAAGTGCAGGTCCATATTATATTAGCACAACAGGTATAAGCAATCAAGCATTGGTCTCTGATAACGATATGCTAGTATATGTTGATAATGTAAAACAAAACCTCGCAGTTGATTATAACCTAAGTGCATGGGATGGATCAAGCGATAGATACATTGAATTTACTGTAGGTAGTATGCCTCCTGCTAATAGTGATATTAAGATTTTCACAACTACTGAAGCAGATTATATTGTTATGGGAGATCAAATTGAACTTCGTGTTGGTGCAGCTGCCAATGCAGTTTTTGGAGTGTTTACCTACAACGATACTGCTCAGCAGAATATATTAACAAAAGTATTTGTTGGTCCAACAACCAGTGGTGTTACAACTGGAGACGCATATGATGAAGTACCATACGATAGTTCGGAGTTCGACAAAACAATTGGAACAACTATTGATACAAATGACTTTAATCTTGGTAGACTTATAACAAGTCCGGAAAGACTGATTGTAACACTTAACGGAGTGTACATACAACAAACAGAATATAATTTAAGTAATTCTACAAACAACATTACAACATTAACTTTAGATAGAAATACAATAAATGGGTCTGATGTTTTAGTAGTTACAATGTTTACTAACACAATAGTTCCTAATAGTTTAAACTTCAGAATATTTCAAGACATGTTAGGAAATCAAAAATTACTAAGGCTGAATTCAAATAATACAACAGAATTATTACAAGATATAACTGCTGATGCAGATACAATCTACTTTACAGATGTAACAAAGCTCAGTGAACCAAATCTATCTGCTAACCTGTTTGGCCAAGTAATGGTGGGTGCAGAAAGAATTACATATAGAACAAGAGATACCGGTAGTAATTCAATTAGTGGATTACGTAGGGGTGTTGCTGGAACAAGTGCAATGTCACATGTGATTTCTACGCAGGCAAGTGACGTTGGTCCAGGCGAGCAGTTGCCAAGTACATATCAGCAAAAAACAACAACTGATAAAACAAATGTTGGTGATGGTACAACTACTAGATTTACAACAAGTATAATAGTACCAACTGGATTAGACAGTACTGAACTTGCTGAATCAGTCACAGTTACAGTTGCTGGTACAGTGCTTGTACCAGACACAGATTACACTGTTACTGCAACAGATAGTACGTTTACTGAAATAACTCTAACAACTGCACCAGAGGCTAATGTGGAAGTTTGGTTTAGCCAGGTTACTGCAAATGTTATGTACGCTCAAGGCACAAATACTGCAAGTAACGGCATTGCATTGCAAGATCAAACTACCCCAGCAGTAAAATTCTTAAAGAGTTAAAACCCAGGTTAAGTAATAAGGTAAATACAGTATGGAACAAAAAACAAACAATGAGGCCATAGTGGATCAAGAAGAAGAAAAACGTCCAAATGAAGCTGGACAACTTGCTATAAGTGGGCACATAAAAATCTTTGATCCAAACACGGAAGAAGTGATTGTTGATAAAAGAAACGCTATTCATTATGAAAATATCAGTGAAGCATTGGCAAACAGCTTGGCCAATAAAACGATCGGGCAAATTTATGAAATGGCATTTGGTAACGGCGGTAGCAGTGTAGACCCTACAGGTGTAATTACATACTTGCCACCAAACACAACCGGACAGAATGCTAATTTGTACAATCCAACCTACTCAAAAGTAGTAGACGACAATAGCTCAGCAAATACTGATACAAGCAGAAATAATTTAACGGTTACTCATTCAACAGGTAAAGTTTATACTGATATACTTGTAAGTTGTTTATTAGATTATGGTGAGCCATCAGGGCAACAAGCATTTGATAATTCAACAGATTTTAACGGTGATTATGTATTTGATGAACTAGGATTAAAAACTTGGAACGGAAGTGCAACAGACCTTAGATTGATAACACATGTTATCTTTCATCCTGTTCAAAAATCATTGAACAGACAGATACAAATTGATTATACAGTTCGTATACAAACATTAACTAATCTTAGTGCAACATAAATACACTTAGAAAACGGAGTAAAACAAAATGTCATATACCATTAACCTAACAGATGGTACAATTTTTGCAGTAGTTGCGGATGGTACTATCAATAACGATTCGAGCCAAACGCTAGTAGGAAAAAACTACGCTGGTTACGGTGAGTTCTTAGATGAGAACTTCATTCGTTTGCTTGAAAATGCCGCAAACACATCTGCACCGGGTGCACCATTAACAGGTCAACTTTGGTACGATAAAACAAACAACGTGATGAAAGTGTACAACGGAACAACTTTTAAAGTTATTTCTGCAGCGACTGCATCAACTAGTCAACCAACTTCTAATATTGCTGGTGATTTATGGTTTGATACAACAAACGATCAACTTAAAGTTTATAATGGATCTAGTTTTATTACAATCGGTCCTGCTTTTACATCAGGTGAAGGAACATCAGGCGCTATTGTAACAACTATCACAGATAACGGTGCAACAGATCACGTTGTGGTACAAATGTTTGTTAACAATACAATTGTAAGTATATTCTCAAAAGATGCAACTTTTACTCCGGCATCAGCTATATCAGGATTTGCTACGATTGGTCCAGGTTTGAACATGAGTACAACAGTATCAAACGCAGTGTTTAACGGAACTGCAACTAATGCTGACACACTAGATACACTAAACTCAACTTCGTTTATGAGATCAGATGCTGCCACAAGTAACAACACAAGTATAAGCGTACTTGCTGATACAGGATTGTATGTTGGTGCTGATAGTGATGGAAGATTGTTTGTTTCAGGATCAGATGTTTATGTTTCGAATCAAACATCAGATGGCGATACACTATTCACAGTAAATGATGGTGGTGTAACTACAACAGTAATTCAAATTGACGGAGCAACTTCAACTGTAGGTGTTAGAGATATAACAAATTTACAAGCAGACGGTGTTGGAAATATCGGAACATCAACAACTGCTTTTAACACAGTACATGCTAAAGCAACATCAGCACAATACGCTGATATGGCTGAGCGTTTTCATGCAGATGCAGAATATTCTCCAGGAACAATTGTCGAACTAGGCGGTGTAAACGAAGTTACACTTTGCGTAGAAGAATTAAGTGCTAAAGTATTTGGTGTTGTTTCAACACAACCAGCATACTTGATGAACGGCAATGCAGGATCAAATGCTACACATCCACCAATTGCGATGAGTGGAAGAGTGCCTGTTAACGTAATGGGATTTGTTACTAAAGGTGACAGACTTGTAAGTGCCGGAAACGGAACTGCAAGATCAGCAAACTTGGATGAGATTACAAGTTTTAACGTAATTGGCCGTGCTCTACAGAGCAAAACAGACGAAGGAATTGGTAGTATAGAAGCGATTGTGAAGATCGTCTAAGTAAAATAAATATGATTATAAGATAACCAGCTATGGTAAAAGCACACGACGTGGGTAACTAAGGTATAAAAACTGACTCGTAAGAGAACGCCGTAAACTATAGCGTAGAAATACTAATACAAAGGATAAAATTAGGATGACATATTCAGCAGGCAACACCATTGTAGACGACGACTACAACATTTTCGCTACAGGTAACGCCGCAGGCTCTGGCGATGACTCAGTTGCAAATATTAACACAATTTGGGGCAGTGGTACAGGCGATAAAGGCTACGGACAATCAAGTACGTTGCCCGCAGTAGCGGCTGGAGCAACAGTATCAGCTACAAGTTGGGCAAACCTAGTTGCTAGAAATGCTTCATTAGCATCACATCAAGGAACATCTATTACGGCAATAAGTGCTCCAAGTGCTGGCGACACAATCAGTGCATATGCGGCACTCAGTGCGAATATTACCGCAGTATTTAATGCCAGAAACAATGCTGCCGCAGAAGGAAGTGACGCATCTGTAACATCAAGTTCAACATCAGGTTGGAATACTAGTTCAACACTATCAAAAACAATTACTTTTGCAAGTGCCAATGCTGCACGATATTTTTTTAACGCAGGTGGACAAATTAGATTGTCATGGAGTAGATCAGGTGGTACTACAAGTACACAGAACACTACATGGACCAACTTGTTAACTGCTTCAGGTACATTAGTACTTACAGGTGCAGCCGCAAGTAAAACCATTAATAGTGTTGCATACACAGGACTAACAAAAATAGGTGGATCAGGTACACCAACTACGCTTACAACAACTGAAGGTTACTATGCACTAGACGGAACACCAAGTTTAAACTTTAAACAAATACCATCAGGTACATATGGTGCAAACGAAATTGAAGTTTCATACAGTGTGTCAGGTGCAGTATTAACAATTTACACAGACTTATCAGATGACTATACTCCGCCAGATCCAGCATCACCGGATAACGTTGATGGAACACTATCACAAATTACAACTGTACGTCCACCAAGTACGTCAAATATTTCAGACACTTGGGGCACTATTACACAAAACACACCAAGTTGGGCACAGTCATAATATTTTAATATAGAAAACCTAAAAAACTCTAGTTTTTATTAACTAGGGTTTTTTTGTGGCTAAGTAAAAATATGAACACAGAATCCTTGAGACAAAGAATCCGTACAAGATTTGACCATAAACAGGCAAGGCTTGTGCTAAAAGAAACCTATCAAGCAAAAATGATATTTGCACACAATGGCGGCATGTGGCGTGCTGGACCAGAGCTTTTAAACATATGTAAACTATGTGCCGGCGAAGCAGTACTACAAGATATCTATGATACGCCTGTGAAAGTAGATACAGGACTTTTGTATAATTATGCAATGGAACTATGGCAAGAACAAATGAACGCTTGGCTAGATGAATACGACGCAGTGTCCCAAAACAGATGACCACTGGTGCTTTACTATTTGCATTTGATAGCGAAGTAAAATATACATTACTCGCAAATGAATGTGCAAAAAGAATTAAAAGGTATCTCAATATTCCAGTTAGCCTTGTGACTGATATAAAACTAGATACAGATTTATACGACCAACAAGTAATTGTTGAGAAACCAACTAATAAAAATCGTCACCAATCACGAATATGGTACAATGGCAGACGTAGTCATGCATTTGATTATACACCATATCAAAGAACTATAATACTAGATACCGACTATATGTTGAATGGCAGTAATTTATTAACTTGCATTAACTCTACCCAGTCTTTTTTTGCACATAAAACTGTTCAACCTGTGTTTAAGAATAAACATATTGAAAAATTTGGTATTAGAGATACCCACATGTGGTGGGCTACTGTTGTTGTTTTTGACAAAAGCACATTCAGCAATGATGTATTTGACTGTTGGAAAATGGTTGAGCAGAATTACTACCATTATGCAAGTATATTTGAATTTGACCCAAGACAGTTCCGTAATGATTTTGCTTTGAGTATTGCATTACTCATATGTAATGGTACAGGCACTGAACAATGTGATATACCTTGGCCATTATTTAATGTTGACCCAAAAATCAAAGTCACATATGACGGAAAATGGTGGTTAGAACACACCACCAGACGTTTATGTATTGAACACAACGACCTGCATATTATGGGCAAAGAATATCTGGAGAAGCTCTATGCCGTATGAAGCAGATAGAGGGTACTTAATAGTTGGTAGTAAAGATTATATTGTATGTGCTGAAACACTAGCAAAAAGTCTGCGTTATTGGCACCCAGATGTAAAAATATGTTTACTCACTGATGTTGAATACACTAATGCATTATTTGATTATGTTAAACAGTTTCCTTATGGTAATACAGGTGGATGGACAACTGATTGGCAAGTTTTTCACGCTAGTCCTTTTCACGAAACTGTAAAGTTAGAAGCAGATATGATTGTAAGCGGTCCGGTGGATCATTGGTGGAACTTGTATAGAACAAAGCCAGTTTGGATATCAACTGGTTGTAGAAACTTTCATAATATTCCAAGTAAAGTAAGAAAGTATAGAAAAATATTTGATAAAAATAAATTGACAGATGTTTATAATGCTATTACGTATTGGCGTATGAGTGTTGAAGCAAAACAATTTTTTACAGAAGTACAAAAAACGTTTGAAAACTGGGATAGTGCAAAAGATATAATACAAGGTGGACACGATGAAGTAGCTAACACTGATTTAATTTATGCTTTATGCGAAGATAATTATTGTACACCTGGTTATGGCCCACAGATTGTTCATATGAAACCAGCAATACTTGGAACTACTGCAGAAGATTGGAACAAGGAACTGATCTGGGAAATCGCCAATGGTGTAATGCGTATAAATGGGCATAATCAATATGGGTTTGTACATTATCATCAAAAATATCTTGCAACAGAACTAGGGAATTGTTATGACTGAGTCAGTAGACTTCTTCAAAATATTTGAAGAACATGGAAAACCAGTAAAACAGGTTGACAAAAAATATAAATTATACTATAATAAACAAACAGGTAAGGCCTTACAGTATTCAACTGAGGATCTAGACGGTGATTATATTGAGATTACCAAACAACAGTATGCTGAAAGTCGTTACGATAGCATTGTACTAAATGGTAAGTTGACAAGCATTATAGATGCAGTTCGGTGGCGAAAGTTAGTACCTGGAAATGAAGGAGTTGCTTGTGCAGTTGACAATGTAATGATTGTTGATACTAATAGTTCAGTAAAATGGAAAGTCAAAACCTATTATGCTGATTAAAATAGATTGGAAAAACAATGAAACACCTAATTATACTGGTGTTACTGCTTACCGCATTTAACACCAACGCTCAAGAAATACCAAAACCAAAGCCAAAGCCAGACAGAACACAGCTATTGTTAAACATGCAGGTACCATGCAGTGAGCAAGGCATTGACTATCTTTCAGATATAGTAAACAAGCATGGCGAACAAGAGTTTGCAAGTGGAGTATTTGCAATTAAACCACTTATGAAACCTGATATGGTCACTGTTGATTTGCTTATGTATGTGAATCCAAAAACAAGGACATTTACCATTTTCAGTTATCAAAAAGTTAATGGCTTTAACGTTGCCTGCGTAATTGCTGGCGGTACTGATTTTACACCATTCTCAGGAGAGTATAGAAAGAATGATTGATGTTGCTGATTTAGATTGCATATACCTGAGCTATGATGAACCTAAAAAAGAAGAGTTTTGGATAAAGATACGCAATATGGTTCCGTGGGCAAAACGTGTAGACGGAGTCAAAGGTTCTGATGCTGCACACAAAGCGGCTGCTGATGCCAGCGATACTGAACGTTTTATCTTGATTGACGGTGATAACTTGCCGCAAGAAAGTTTTTTTAACGAAACTATAGAATATAAAACAGAACAGTATGAACAAGCAGTTTACAGATGGCGTGCAAGGAACGATATAAATGGACTAATGTACGGCAACGGCGGAATAAGCTCATGGACAAAAACATTTGTACAAAACATGCGTACACACGAAGCCTCTGAAGGCGCAGATGACACTGACGTAGAGTTTTGCTTTGATGATCTATATTGGCCAATGTACAACTGTTATTCAACTACCTATCCTGGAGAAAGTGCAAAACATGCGTTCCGTGCAGGCTTTAGAGAAGGCGTAAAAATGTGTCTTGACAGAGGTTCAAAACCAAGTGTAAGTGAATTTAGAGAAAGTGTACACAATAGAAACCTAGACCATCTAACCATATGGCACAACATTGGTGCAGACACAGAACATGGACTATGGGCAATTGCAGGCGCAAGACTAGGAACTTGGAAAACAATGTTAAGCGATTGGGACTACAAAAAAGTTCAAGATTTTAATCTATTAGAAGACATATGGAACGAAGTCAAAGACCGTTCATCCAATGAATTAGTCACTGATAAAGAACAAGACTTAGAACGTCAACTAGGTCTACCAATGAATACCTACAATCCTGAGCAAAGCAAATTTTTCAAACATCACTATCGTAGTAATTGGCACAATCAATCAATTATGACAAGAGAAATAGATGTGATCCGGAGTCAAGAAGGTTGGTAACTCAAAATAAAGGTGATGAAGTTAGCAAAGACTTTAAAAGTAAGTTTCTAAGTGATGCTGAACGGGCACAACAGAAACTAGATACTGTGTCGCCTAGTTTCTGTTTGGCAAAATGGAAACAACTGAGTTTGCATTTAACAACTGGTATGAACAACAGTTGTTATCATCCTCCACTGCACAGAGCAGATGCTGAAGCAATAAAAACTAATCCAAGTGCATTGCACAACACAGAACACAAGAAGCAACAACGTAAACTTATGCTTGAAGGCACTAGACCGCCAGAGTGTAGTTATTGTTGGGCTATGGAAGACAACAACAAACTCAGTGATAGACACTATCGTTCAGGCGAGCCGTGGGCAATGAAAGACTTTGAAACTATTAAGAATGCACCGTGGGATCAGGATATAGTTCCTAGTTATGTTGAGGTTGACTTTAACAGTGCTTGTAATCTAAGTTGTAGTTATTGTTCACCTCAGTATAGTAGTAGTTGGATGAAAGAAACACAACGTGAAGGTGCATGGCCAACTTCAACACCACACAATGATCCTAGTCACTTTGTAGGAGAACGCAGGCCCATACCCGCAAGAGAACACAATCCTTATGTTGAAGCATTTTGGAAATGGTGGCCAACATTATATCCTGAGCTTGAACATTTTAGAATGACTGGTGGTGAACCAATGATGGATAAAAACACATACAGAGTATTCGATCATGTTCTAATGAACCCATCACCAAAGTTACATCTTAGTACTACATCCAACTTCAGTGTTGAAGAGAAACTTTGGCAAAAGTACAAGGCTTATGTAACAATGCTTTGTGAAAAGCAAGGAACAGTTGAACACTTTATGCAGTATGTAAGCCTCGATGGCATGTTTGAACCAGCAGAATACATGCGTCATGGATTGGACTTTAACTTGCTTTGGGACAGAGTAAATCAGTTTCTAATAGATGTACCAGAACGTAGCAGTTTAACGTTTATTATTACAATGAATAATTTAAGCATCACAAGTTTACAAAAACTTTTTACTTCAATACTGGGGTTGCGTCAAATATACAGTAACACTTACCAACGTATATGGTTTGATACGCCTGTGCTCCGTACACCCACATGGCAAAGTTTACAGATACTTCCTGAAAGCTATGTCCACGAACTTGAAATAAGTAAAAAATGGATGCAAGATAATTTAGAAACAGAAGAGAACCGTTTTAAAGGATTCAAAGATTACGAAGTTGCTAGACTTGATAGAGACATTGCATGGATGCGTAGCGGACAAAATCTAGATCCAGAATATATAAAACAGAACAAAGCAGACTTCTACAGATTCTTTAACGAACATGATAGACGCCGTAATACAAATTTTTTAAAAACTTTTCCTGAAATGTCTACATGGTGGGAAGAGTGCAAATATCTTGCTAACATCTAAATCTGTATAATTATACATATGCCCAAACAAGCAAATGAAACTGACCTAAATTATAAACAACGAGTGCTTGATCCACTAAGTTCAAGTATGTGTGGCGCCAAATGGTACAATGCAACCATCTGGCTAGGGTCTGGTATGACTACAAGTTGCCATCATCCACTGCCACATAAAGTAAGTGTGGAAGATGTGATTGCTAATCCAAAGGCACTACACAACACACCTGAGAAAAAAGAAGAACGTAGACAAATGCAGTGTGGTGAGCGTCCTAAGGGTTGCGAATACTGTTGGAAAGTAGAAGACATAGGCAGAGATAATATCAGTGATAGAGTCTATAAAAGTGTAATCTATGAGGATAATGCACTGCAGGCCGCATATGAACGTGATCATCAAATTGACGTTAATCTTAAGACACTAGAAATTGCATTTGATAGAACTTGTCAACTTGCGTGTAGCTATTGCAATCCTGCTTTCTCAACCACATGGGTAAAAGACATTAAGAAGAATGGTTCATATGAAAATTTAATCAGCGATGGGCGTAATCATTTTACACATCCACATGATAGTAGTCAATTGTATAAGTTTAATGAAACTAACCCCTACATTGAAGCATTCTTCAAATGGTGGGAAAGTGATTTGCACTATACCCTAGACGAGCTACGTATTACTGGTGGCGAACCGATGATGAGTGGACACTTGTGGAAACTGTTAGACTGGTTTAAAGAGAACAAAGGTGCAAGCAAGACTCGCATCGCAATTAATAGTAACTTACAATGCGACGATTCGCAAATTTATAAATTACTTGATAGAGCTGATAGTGCTCCACTTGATATCTATACATCAAACGAAAGTTTAGTACATCAAGCTGAGTATATACGTGATGGCTTAGAATGGAGTACATGGGCAAGAAACATGCATTTGTTAGCAGGCAGTGGCAAGTTACGTGGTTTACATAATATGTGTACAGTGAATGCACTGTGCTTAGAAACATTACCAGAATTTTTAGGTTACCTATTAAAGTTTAAAGAAATGTACGGTAGAGACTATCCAAGTTTTACATTGAATATATTACGTTTTCCTAGTTTTCAATCTGCACTTGCTTTACCTGATCATTTACGCACATTGCATAAGAATAGATTACAAGAATGGTATGATGAAAATGCAGATAATAAATTTCTTCATGAACACGAATTAAATCAAACACAGAGATTGCTCGACTATTTAGATGTTGTAAAAACACCTCACAGTGAAGCATTTGAAACTCCAAAGTTGCACAATGATTTTAAACAGTTTTATAATCAATATGATATACGTCGCAACAAAAATTTTAACAAAGCATTTCCAAGCATGAAAGAGTGGTTCAGTGAGTTATAATTATAATAGCAGTGATCCTATTAAGATAAAGTTAAGCGACCTAGAGCAACGCGAACAGTTTTTGCTTAGTGAAAGCAAAACATTTTGTATGTATCCTTGGATACATCTACACGCATATCCAACAGGCGAAGCATATCCTTGTTGTCATGCTGAAATGGGCGTAGGACAGGTAGGCAACTGTAAAACAAACACCATGACTGAAATATGGAATAGTGCAGAACAAAAGCAACTACGTAAAGACATGCTAACAGAAACAGAGAACAGTGCATGCGGACGTTGTTACGAACAGGAGAAGTCAGGCTTCTTCTCAGGTAGACAAAGTGCTAACAAGCATCACGGACATCACATACACAGAACAAAAGACACAACACCAGACGGTGAATACAAAGATTTTGAAATGACCTATTGGGACATACGTTTTTCAAATCTTTGTAACCTAAGTTGCAGAAGTTGTGGACATATATTTTCCAGCAGTTGGTATAAAGACCAAACTGCACTAGCAGGTCCTGAATGGGCAAAGAACAACAATGTGTTAAACTATGCTGGACGTTTCAAAACTGACATGATGGACCAACTAATGGAACATTTAGATCATGTTGAGCAGATATACTTTGCTGGCGGCGAACCTTGCATGATGGATGAACACTATGTTATCTTAGAAGAACTGGAACGCAGAGGCAGATTTGATGTCAGACTGATTTACAATACAAATTTTACACATGTACAATTAAAAGATAGACTCGTATTTGACTACTGGAAAAAGTTTGACAGTGTTGCAGTTGGTGCAAGTTTAGATGCAATGGGTACACGTGCTGAATACATACGCAAAGGTACCAAATGGAGTGTTGTTGAAGAGAACAGACGACAGATGATGGAGATATGTCCACAGGTTGACTTTTATATCAGCCCGACGTTAAGCATAATGAATGCACTGCACATTCCTCACTTTCATAGAGAATGGGCTGGTAAAGGTTTGATAAGAGCACAAGATCTTAATATAAACATACTTCAAGATCCAGATTATTACAGAATAGATATTGCACCACAAGAGTATAAAGATCAGATTATCTCAAAGTATGAAAAACATCTTGAATGGTTACGACCACTTGACCAATTAAACAGAGCAACTGTAGGGTTTGAAAGTGCAATACAATATCTCAAAACAGACAATACACATTTACTAGAAAAGTTTTGGCAAAAGACCAATCAACTTGATGGTATACGAAATGAGAATATACTAGATGTAATACCAGAACTTGGAGCATTAAAGTGAAATTACCACATGAAACATTTTGTGTCTTGCCTTGGGTAAGTTTAGAAACGTCACCTATTGGCACTACCAGGCCTTGTTGTTTAGCAGAGGATGAGATTACAGATACAGATGGAAACAAGTATAGCCTATTAACAACAGATCTTAACGAAGTTCATACTAGCAAATACATGCAAAAACTACGTCAAGAATTTTTAGATGGCAAGAAGCCACAAACATGCCGTAAGTGCTGGAATGAAGAACGTTCAGGGCGTACATCAAAACGTATGCACACTCTTAACAGATTAGAACATATTGTTACCGATACTGAATGGACTGCTGATGCAAAGCCACTGGTGTTTATAGATTTTAAACTGGGCAACATTTGTAACCTAAAATGCCGTATATGCGGTAGTTGGAGTTCAAGTACGTTTGCGGCTGAAGAAGTTAAGTTTGAGGGCAAAGACAGCTTTCATTACCAAATGCTTAAAGATGGAGCATGGCCAAGACGCAATCAAAAGTTTTGGACAGAGATTGACAAACTAATGGAGCAAGTCCGGTACTTAGAGTTTACCGGTGGCGAACCTTTCATGATACAAGAACATTTTGATTTACTACAAAGAATGGTTGATAAAGGTATTGCACATAATGTTGAAATACACTATAATACTAATGGAACACAGTTTCCAGAACATGCAGAAGAGATATGGAAACATTTTAAGTTAATTGAGATAGCATTTAGTATTGATGATGTTGGTGAACGTTTTGAATATCAACGTGCTAATGCTATATGGGAAGAAGTGAACACTAACATGGATCGGTTTGAGGCGATGCGTGATCGTAATACAAACATACAGTTACAGGTTTGCTCCACAGTAAACGTTTTTAATGTAATGTATTTAGAAGGACTTGCAAATTGGATTGATCAACGCAATTTTGACTTTGTATATTGGAACATGTTGCACGAAGCGTATTATCATAGTGTTGGAACATTACCAGACCGTGCAAAAAAAGTTGCAATAGGAAAATTAAAAAACGCAAAAGTAACAGAATATCACAGAAAAGAATTCAACAACATAATTGACTTTATAAATGGTGGTGCAAGTTTAGATGGAAACATTTTACGCATGAAAGTTGCTGATGTAGATTGGCGTAGGAAACAAGATTTATGTACACATCATGCTGAATTAGCAGAAGCTATAGAATACAAAGGACCAAACACATGATACTAGTTGTTATCGCATTAGAAGAAGAACTGCCGGGAACTTTGCCAAGTGGATATAAAAAGCTAGTTACAGGTGTAGGAAAAGTAAACGCTAGTATTGCTCTTACTGCAGAATTGTGTTATAATGATAGATATAGCAAAATAATAAATTATGGTTCAGCAGGCGGTAGTAAAGAAATTAAAGGCGAACTAGTAGGTATAAGTGCAGTGATAGAAAGAGACATGGATTGCACACCATTGGGACTGCCTCTGTATGTAAGCCCAGGAGACGAAGAACAGATGATCGTTTGCCAAACAAAGCACGACAGTTTATTTGTTTGTGGCACAGGTGATAGTTTTAGTGTACCACATATTAACTATCAGATATGCGAAATGGAAGCATATGCACTTGCCAAGGTTGCAACAAAGTTTATGATTCCGTTTGACTGTTACAAGTATATTTCAGATAGTGATTCAGATGGCGATGCACAGGGCAATGAATGGCGTGAGAATGTTCACAAAGGTGCAGAACTGTTTAAAAAAACAATACTCACTGAACAAGAACAGATAGCATTTGTATGGTAGACAGGCCTGAACAAAAGCCTGAAACATTGTGCATGGCTCCTTGGACACATACCTATCTGTCTCCCCAGACTGAACGTAGAATGTGTTGTGCATCACGTGAACCAGCACAGAGCTTTGAACAGTATATTGATACTGCATCAGGCACAGGAAAGTACAACCCAAATACATTAGAAGAACATTGGAATAGCGAACACATGCGTAGTGTTAGACGCAGAATGATGGCAGGCGAAAAACTTAGCGAGTGCGAAGTCTGTACAGACAAACTGTTAAACACTGATGTATATAGAACATACTTTTGGCATTTGTTTCAACACCGTTATGATGAACTGTGGACCAGTACAGACGATACAGGTTGGACCAGCATGAAGCCAATCAGTTGGGATTATAGATTTTCAAACTTGTGTAACTTTAAGTGTCGTACCTGCGGTGATATGCTAAGTTCAAGTTGGGAAACAGAACAGAAAAAACACAACATGGTTAATTTAGACAACCCAAAAAACAACTGGATGCGTCCAGAGGTTCGTAAAGAAATAAGCAAATTTCAAGACACACAAATTGAAAAAGAGTTTTCAGATGCAGTTGAGGAACACAGGGTCGAAGAGATATATTGGGTAGGTGGCGAACCACTGATGTACGAACAGCACTGGCGGTACATGAAACGTATAGTGGAACTTGGTGATGGTCCAAAGTTGTATGCAAGGTATAATACAAACTTGAGTAGAATAAAATACAAAGGTATACACTTAGGCCATGATATACTAAAAAATATACGTGACTGGCAAATATGTGCTAGTTTAGATGGTACAGGTGCAATCGGCGAATACATACGTACAGGATTGAAGTATAAAGAATTTGTTGATAATTTTAAAGTGCTTTTACCATTAGCTCATAATAGACGTATGATGCGTTTAGACTACACTCTTACACTGCCAGGTATGCAGGACGTAAGTAATATGCAGGCACTGGCTGATGATTTGGATGTGGATATATTAGCAAAAGTAATATTCACTTTTACGCCTGATGTTATAATGTCGCCACTTGCACTGCCACGTGATTTACTTGACCGCAAGATTGATAGCATAGTAAATAAATTTATACTTGGAAACGCACTGCGTGATGTACTACTGCAACTTAAAAATAGACCTACCCTTCAAGAGCAGTATAGCGAAGAAGAATACTGGAGAGGTATGCGTAAAGGTAAACGCAGAATACTTACTTTAGAAAATATACGTCCTAATGCACTATGCATGAGAGATATATTTGCTGGCCCGCAAGGATGCGAAGAAACATTAGAATGGTGGGATAGAATCGATGCTGGATAGAATAGAAATGAAACTGCGTGGAGCAGATGGTTTATTACACGTATACTTTGATGTTTATGATAACAGTCTAAGTAAAAAATGGTTAAATGCATTCAATGATGTTTTAGATAATAAACTACATCTCGAAAAGAATTACTGTTTTATGGGCTTTCCAAATTGCGAACGTGATCTTGATGTGATTGTAACGCAAATAAATCAAACCATTGCGGCTATAAACGGTAGTAGCATTGACTACGAAATAAAAGACTATTTTACAGTTGCAAACATGACAACTAAGCGTTGGAGCAAATTAGGAAATTGCGAAATTATTGGCCTCAATCATGACAAACTTAACCAGTTGCATTTATACTTTGAAGAAACACAAGGAGTAAGTGGTGCAATGAGCAAACATTACACAAATGCAGATGCAGAAACACGATGGCACATAAGACAATTGAACTTACTATGTCACGAGGCAGAATGTTTAATCATGAGCTTAGGTAAAGTAACCAGTGCTCCAGAATGGGTACGTCCGAGTAACGTAATGTGTTGGTTACATGCACCGCGGTTTATACTAGACGACGAAGACTACAACCTGTTTGGAATTGATTCTATAGCAAGAGACCACGGCGGTGTGTATGTTGGAGTTAACAAAGCAGTTGGTAAACACCATTATGAAGTGTTCCAGGATGAAGGTGCAGACAGTCGTATTGATGAATTAACAACTACAACATTAAAACCACAAACAGAGGCTGCTGGTGACTTTGACATAGAATGGGGACAAGATACCCGTGATAGGCCTTTTATGCAAACTAAACTAAACGAGTTTAGGAAATGGCTAGTTGCTAATAATTTTGATCCTGACGATCCAAGTTTAACAATAGGACACCCAAAAATTGGACAGGTTGATCTGGAGAAAAGTTTTGCTTGTAAAGATTTTCAAGGAGTTTTAAGTATATTAACTAATCATCTTGATGTATATAGTATTAAAACCAGTGATTCATATGCTGAATATGATTACACTTGGGCAGATAGTAAACAACTGCAGGTACCTTTGATATGAATAATTTTCTTGAGTGGGAATACTGTGATGATCCAGAAATACAGTACCTTAAATGTCCAGCACCTACACCTATGCGTAACCACATGCCTGAATGGTTTAAAAAACTTAAAGGAAAAAGAGATGAAGTTACATTTGCTGAACAACAAACAATAAGAAATTGTTTAGGTTTTAGAGGACTTGCAAGTATTGGTTATACTATTCCATTACCAGAAGACTTAGATGGATACGACACATATTTTGCAAGGGGCAGAGTATCAGCCCCAATGGTTGACGGCACAATATTTGGTAATAAAGGAGATAAACCTTGGGCAGATGATGATTACAGTCTATATGAATATAGATTTAAAATTCTTAACTATCCTTGGCGTGCAAAAATGTCAAAAGGATGGCGCCTGCTAATACTGCCATACTTACTAGACTGGAACACTGACTTCAATGAATTTGCAGGTACTGTTGAACCAAACTATGATGTTCAACATGGAACACAAATTGGCAGCAGTTTAAAATGGACAACCCCTATTGATCCTGAGTATAATTACTATAACTTAGAAACTGTAATTGCTTATAAGCGTTCTGTATCAAAGATAAACAAAGGTACTTTAACTTTTTGTGCAGTTCCATTATTTGATCCAGAACTACTTGACAAACAGACAAAAGGTGTGTATAATGATAACATGGATTAAGAATCTTTTTAATAAGATAAAACTAGAAATACGATATCGTAAGAAACTTAAAGAACTACGGAAAAGGGATCCTTTTATATACAAATGAGTTATATTTTTACATCAGAGTCAGTGAGCGAAGGGCATCCTGACAAAATAGCAGACCAAATATCAGATGCATTGGTTGACGCTGGACTCAAAGCCGGTGATGAAACAACCAGAGTAGCAGTTGAAACAATGGTCACAACAAACTATGTTGTACTAGCAGGTGAAGTTAAAAACTTTAATATCTCTGATGAACAAGTTGAACAAATTATAAGAGACAAAGTAAAAGAGATTGGCTACGAGCAAGCGGGATTTCATTGGGATAAACTGACAGTTGATAATAAAACAATCAACAATCAATTGCACTCACAAAGTGCCGACATTGCACTGGGCACAGACGATTTTGGTGCAGGTGATCAAGGTATTATGTTTGGTTACGCATGCAATGGGAATGATGCGTATCTGCCCGCCCCAATTTACTATTCTCATGAAATATTAAAAAATATAAAAGAAAAACGTGTAGATGGATACAAATATCTTGGACCTGATGCTAAGAGTCAAGTTAGTGTAGAGTATGACGGCGGTAAGGTAAAACGTATTGATCAAGTTGTGGTAAGTCAACAACACAAAGATGAGAGCTTTTATGAACCCGCACGTATGGCTACAAGATCGGCATGCGAAGAAGTACTAGGAGATTTAATAGATGACAAGACTGTATTCCATCTTAATCCAACTGGCAATTTTGTCATTGGTGGTCCTGATGGTGACACTGGCCTTACAGGACGCAAAATTATCGTTGATACCTATGGCGGCTTTGCTCCTCATGGTGGTGGTGCTTTCTCAGGAAAAGATCCTACAAAAGTAGATAGAACGGCAGCATATATGGCACGTTGGTTAGCAAAGAACGTTGTAGCAGACGACATGGCAGACTGGTGTCAAATACAGATATCATATGCCATTGGTGTAAAAGAACCTACCAGTGTCTACATAGATTCAAATGGACACAATCGCAGTATACAAAAGTTTATACGTGAAAACATTGATCTCACACCTAAAGGTATAATTGATAGATTTGATCTTTTCAACTTTTACAACTACAGTGCAAATTGCACATACGGACACTTTGGCAACAAAGATGTTCCTTGGGAGAAGATAGGTTGGTAAATGAGTAAAAATCATTGGTCTAATGTATTAACAATTGTAAACAATACTCCCTACACAATTAATTGGATAGAGGATCGCAGTAGTGCAGTGCGTACCAAACATCACATTCATACTGTTGATCCCAATGGTGGCACAATTACCAACACTGTTGACAAAGATTGGAAAAAAACCTTAAAAGATTGGCTAGACTTTTTTCAAGGCACAGATCCTGTATGGATGACTGCTGAGATTACTGCGGATGGCAACAATGGCTATACAGTAAACAGAGGTGACTTACCTGCAGATGATCAAAATATAAAAATGTATTTTGATGTTACTGCTACCAGTCAGACCTCAGGTACTAGTGAGAACAAAACTGGATGGCAAACAGGCAACTGGACCTATGAAGAAGGCATGGTATTCACACCAATAGTAGATCCAATATGCAACAACAAATGCGACTATGTTGCTACAATAACATTTTCCACACAAGATACTGAAATGACTACCGGTGAAATACCTCCGGTATCTGAATACGAAGACAGGTTATAATGAGAATACTAGGAGTTAGTGCAGGATTTCACGACGCGGCTTTAACTGTACTGCACAATCACCGAGTATTGTTTGCAGGACATGCAGAACGTTACAGCAAGATCAAAAACGATAGCACTATTCCAGTAAGTCTACAACAGAAGGCAAAAGAATACGGACCTTTTGATAAGATAGTATACTATGAAAAGCCACATCTACGACAACTGCGTAAAATCAAAAGCGGAGAAAGTTGGGGCGGTGCTTGGCGTACACAAACTGAACTACTACGTACTATTCCTTATATAATGAATGAAACATCTGCAGAAATCAGCAGTGTTGGACATCATCTATCTCATGCGGCCGCAGGCTTTCAAACATCACCATTTGATGATGCAACAGTTGTGGTAATAGATGCTATTGGTGAATCAGATACAATCAGCATATACCATGCATACTACAACGGTGCATGCCTAGCAGGCGAACACGCTAAAGCAAATTACAAACTGTTATACAAGCAATCATATCCACACAGTATTGGTATGTTCTACAGTGCAGTAACCAAACGTTGCGGATTAAAGCCAATGGATGAAGAATACATCACAATGGGTATGGCTGCTTACGGCGATGCTGACAAGGCATACAATACATTAAAACGTGCAACTGTGCGATTTACAGATATTCCACTGTTCAAAGATAATCTACACCTTGGCATTGATGACGTTGAGTTTGCAGCTGATGTTACAGTAGAGGATATTGCCGCCGCAGGACAACGGTTATGCGAAGAAATGGTTATGGGTGTGATGCGTAGAGCAAAGGCTCTTGGCACTAGTAAAAATCTAGTTTACATGGGCGGTGTTGCTCTTAACTGTGTTATCAATCGACGATTGGGAGAACTGTTTAACAAAATATGGATAATGCCAAACCCAGGCGATGCAGGAAGCAGTTTAGGTGCGGCCGCTTATGCATATGGTAGAGACATAAACTTTACAACACCTTATCTGGGCTCAAATATCTCAGGAGAATATCCAGTAGACGAACTGTTGAAAGAATTAGAAACAAATCAAATTGTTGGAGTTGCAAATGGACGTGCAGAATTTGGTCCAAGAGCACTGGGCAATAGAAGTTTACTTGCTGATCCACGCGGAGCAGACATTAAAGATCGAGTAAATGAAATTAAACGTAGACAAAAGTTTAGACCTTTTGCTCCTGTAATACTTGAAGAGCATGTACATGACTATTTTGCAATGCCTCTTTATCAACCCACAAGTCGTTACATGCAGGTGGTTGCTCGTTGCACCAAGCCAGAAGAGTTTCCGGCTATTATACATGTGGATGGAACAAGCAGAGTACAAACAGTTCCAGATAATGATAGTGGCATAAGGCGGTTATTGAGTGCATGGTATAGAAAGACAGGTTGTCCCATGTTGTTAAATACTAGCCTTAACATAAGAGGCGAGCCAATGGTTGATGACAGGTCTGATGCTAATCGCTTTGAAAAAGAATACGGCGTAACAGTATGCAGTTAGAAGAAAATGATCTTAGACAACGTGTGATTGAATCATTACAAAAAGTCTATGACCCAGAAATGCCCAGTGTTAGTGTATACGACTTAGGGTTAATTTACAAAATTGAAATAGATGGCGATAGGTGTCGGGTGGAGCACACACTAACATCAATGGCATGTCCGTTTGCTGATCAAATCTGTAATGACATTGAACAAGCAATGATTAATACTGAAGGTGTGCGTGCTATAGATAGACAGTTGGTATTCGAACCGCAGTTTACAATGGAAATGGTTCCAGAAGAAACCAAATTAATTATGGGTTGGTATTAGAGATAAGTTTCCAAACCACCTTTACGACGTATATCTTGTGTACAACAACTTACACCACCATCCCAGAAGTAACTGTGTCTAAGTTCTGCTATAATTGGATTTATCTTGTGTTTTTTGCAGTAGTCGAATACTTGTTTGTTATAGGCACTGAAAATAACATTCTCTTCATCTAGTACAAGACAATTGACATCAAAAACAGTATCACTTACAAAGCCAACCCATTTCTTTAAATAAGTGTCAACAAATTGTGTAAACTCTTGTGTAGGAGTTTGTCCTTGTACATACCACGCACCATTAAAGTTTTGTTCTTTAAACTTTCCAACTTCCATGGCGGCCCAAATGCTACTATCCCATATTTTACAAATGTCCCATCCAGGAAAATCACCTGCTAAATCCAATTGATCATCCCATTTGCTACTAAGCAGTACGCCTGGCTTTAGGATTGCAAACACTGCATCGCCATGTCCATCTGTAATTGCTTCATGAAATCTATATCTGCTGTCTAAACAATTTTCTTGTATCCAACGACTTTGATTAGGTTGCAGGTGGTCGCTATTATCAAAAAATATATCAGTGCCTACACGCACGATGCAACTTGCACTAGCACCATTTAGTATACAGGCAGGATCAAAGTATTCTCCATGAGGATTTATCACTTGGTTTTCATATCCATCGCATATGTCATTTAGTTCCGCAACTGGTAACACTCTTAGCAGTTTATCGCCCAGACTGATTTGCCAGTCTCTTGGAGTAAGTGGGGGTAATGGTGCACCTCCGTCTGTTGTTTGCCATTTCATGAATTGGTCTTTATCTGGTAAAGAAGGCCGTTTTACGACTGCGCCATACTGTTCGCAAGTTTTTTGTAAGTTGTTTAAGTCTTCGTTTGTTTCAGCAAGTATCTGTTGTAGTTGATTTCTAACTTGTGCATCTTCTATGAAGTCAAAGTAATCTGGAGTATATGCTCTTCCAACAATAACTTCTTCTAGTGGTTGCCAACTTGTGTAACTACTTACTTTGCCCATTCTAAAATGCTTTCTAATGTTGCCTTTTTATTACTTAAAAATAATTCTTGATTATGTAATAAATCATCTTTGCATTCTATAAACATTTCATGTATCTTTTTTGATTTAACAATACGTTCAACTTCGGTGCAAACTGCATTCCAGCGTTGTGTGTTATTTTCAATGCTGTCATAGTCGTGATTTACTACATGATCAAATGTTCTATATCCCATAATGCGAAGTTGTTCAATGCTACCTTTCGCTCCGGCAATTAGAAAGGGTTGACAATGTTTTATAGGTTTAAAAGTTTTTTCTGTTAAAAATACACCACCACTTTGGTCCGTGTCTAGATGTGTTTCAAGCACAAAGTTAAAGTAGGCATCGTCGTGGTGAGCTTGTACTGTATGATGATACATATTGTGTTCGTTGCTAGATAGTAGATCTGCATGGAAAGGACATAATTTTAAAAAGAATTCAGTATGATGTTTTAGACTACCAAAACTATCTATTTCAATTGGGTTGTCTTCTGGTGTTTCTTCAACACTAATTTTATTATTATAACTGAAATACCCACGTTCGTGTAATCCTTTACTCCACAAACGTGCCATTGTATTTGCACGCCAACTTTTATGTGTACGCACTAATGCAGTAAAGTTTTTACTTCGGATGTTCTCGTGATACGGTAATGCTAAAGACTCATTACGGAGCCGGTACAATAATTCATCGTCACACATGTAGCCAAAGCCTGTAAGATCACGACTTTTAGTGTTTGCACTGGTAAAATGGACATTTTCCAGCGGAATACCAGCTTTAACTAACTGTTTATTAAGGGTTTTTTGTATGCGAAAAGGGTTGTCGCCTTCGCTGTACAAAAACCAAATTTTTAGCTCGTTCCTACGTACTCTATTTTGTACTTCCATTGGGATAATTTTATCCCACTCCACATTAAAATCAAAGAAACTTAGACTTATAGGGTAAATGCTATCCCAAGGTGCCAGGACACTATCATGTACCAGATAGTCTATGCCTTCTTTATCTAAATACTCATAAAAATGTACAGGCTCACTAAACGGAGCATTAACACTAAATTGTTTCCATTCAGGTGTATACGGCTCTGCTTCCCATGTAGCACAGTTTGGGTAGGGCTTTCCATTTACAAATTTATCTGCACAAAAATTTACCATTTATTTGTCATCGTAGTTAATTCGTTCCATAACTGCTTTTCAAACTCTTCTCCGTAAAACCAATTGTAATTGTGCTCTACAGTACTATTTACTGCGGTTTGTAGTTGGGCCTTTTCTTTTTGACTCATAGTGTTAATGTCTTGTAGCAGTTTACCTATCTCATATGTGCGTACTGAATCATCTGCTTCATCGTATGATTCGTCCCAAAAGTCGCCAAATGTACGAAATCCATACCTACGCAGATACTCTAAACTGCCCTTACAACTTTGTATTATAAATGGTTGTTGCATTACAATAGGCTTAAATGATTTTTCAGTTAAATGATTTTTACGGCCTTTGTAAACAGTTTCAGTTACAACATGAATTAAACTGTTATTTGCTTGGTCCCATAGATCAATTTGATGACTCTGTGCCGCATGTCCTGAACCGTTATCAATCATTAATGGTAGTTTTACTTGAGGACAATCTAAATCATATTTTACACATAGCAATTGTAAACTTTGTCCTTCATATGGACATACGTCAGGAAAAGATATAAGGTTTTTATCTAGCAAATCACGCCCAACAAACTGTTGAAGCATTTCTATTCTGTGTCTACGTTCACCACCAATTATATTATTAGGACAAAGAAAAGTATTAAAAGGCTTGCGTTCTTTAAAAGGTTGTGCTAAACTAGTACGATTATAACCACGGTACCAGTCAAGAGCTGCCCAACCATGAAAGAAATAGTAGTCTGACTCTAGTCCATAAGTATCAGTGGCCCAGGCAACGTCTTCACTTTGCCATTCACTGGTAACAAGTCTGTAGGTTTCTGCTCGATAAGGCCGTTCAAGAAACTGCTTAAAAAAAGGAGTAAACCGATAACGATGCAAAGGTTCCTGATCCCACATTATAACTCTGGTGCTACCTTTTGGACCTCTCCCGTCAGGATTCATCCACACTACTGGAGGTTTATTACACATATTTTTGAAATCTGTACTGCCAAACGGGTCAAACCAATGCAACCCAACTTTATAGGTATTGTTATTCTGATCTTCCAAAGTGTAATTTATAATACGTGGTACAAAAACACCATCGTAAATTTCGTCAATTCTAATCATGTTTGATAAAACATACTCTATAGATAATTATTCACTTGCAAAATGCAAGACTAGGTACTTATGGGTACTAGATAAGCACTGTGATTATTCTGACTTTGATTTTACATGGGAACCTGCACCATGGGAAGCAGAACAAATTCACATCTGGCCAAGTCAGCACCAAGAAAATTCAGGCACTATGTTGTTTCCAAAGGCAGGAGCCAAAATTCGCAATTACAATCACAGTATTGTGCAACGTAAAATTAGTGTGCCTAGACTGCATATTAAGCACAATCCTAATAGTCAAGATCAAGGAGATGTGAACACACGTTATATAAGTGATTACTTAGGAACAATGCGTAGAGTACTAGCAAAGCAATCCTGGGAGTATTGTTGGGTAACCACTGATGTTTGCAGTTATCAACACTTTGATTTTTCATGGCACCCAAGTGAATATCAACATGACATGTTGCATGTGTTTAGTTCACGTGAACAAAAGTTTGGTGATACCTTTTATGTACATGTACCAAGTTTCTTAGAAAAGACTAAAGAACTAAAGATATTAGAATGGTTTGAAACCTTACATTTTATAGATGCACAAGTACCACGATACGGAGTTGATTATGTACCTTATGAAAGCGACAGTGTTGTAAATGCAATATGGACACACGAATTTAAAAATCCTTTAGCAGTTTTTAGTAGACATGAACATGTTGTACCTCCTACTATAAGTTTATGGCAGGAGCAGACTAAAACTGTTGTGCCACTGCGTACAGGTGCAACTAGTGTATTGATTCCAAGAGAAGTAAAAAATAAACTGAATACGCAAGTCTATGACTATCCATATATTAATAAGAAGCATCCTCAATCAGAAAGCGAATCGCAAGATGTAGTTTTTATAAGCAATGGCGAACCAATGGCTGAAGAGAATTGGCAACTGCTTCGATCAATCTGTCCACGTGCAAAACGTAGTGATGGTGTGAATGGACGTGAAGAGGCCTACAAGACTGCAGCTTCACTCAGTGATACTGATTGGTTTTTTGCAGTATTTGCTAAAACAGAAGTGTTAAAAGATTTCACTTTTGAATTTCAACCTGATAGACTACAAGCACCTAAACATTACATTTTTCACAGTAGGAATCCACTGAATGGTTTAGAATACGGTGCAATGAATATTAATTTGTACAATGTACAATTAGTACTTGATACCAAACCTGGTTTGGACTTTACACTTAGTCAATTACATACTGTTGTTCCGGAAGTTGCCAGTATCAGTAGATTCAATACTGATCCATGGATAACATGGCGTAGTGCATTCCGTGAAGTACTTAAACTGAAACTTGAAGTTGATCAAGGTGCTGGGTTTGAACTGCAACATAGACTCAAAGTATGGTGTGAACGTGCTGAAGGTGAAAATGCAGACTACTGTTTACAAGGAGCAAATGATGCTCTTGAATATTATATAAGTGTAGACGGCGATTATGAAATGCTAAAACTTAGTTTTGATTGGCCTTGGTTACAACAGTTCTATTTGGACAAGCATGGCGTTCAACTTTGGTAAAGCGGCATGTTCTTTATATAAGGTTGTTCTAGTACCCAATCTAGGTATGCAGGTATTCCTTGTTCGATGTCTATACTAGGACGCCAGTGAGTATATTCTTGCAACTTGTCACTGTTCAGTGTATCTCTGTTAGGATAGAATTCATCATGTGGTAGTGTTTCTATATCACCGCCGATACGTGCTTGTATCATTTCAGCGGCTTCTAGTATTGGTCTACCTTGTCCTCGAGTACAATTGAAAATTTCATTTATTGTTTGTGGGTCAGTTGCACAAATTGCAAACGCACTTGCAACATCTAAAACATTACTGAAGTCCAGTTTGTTTTCTGGCCCTTGCACTCGCATTGTACCAGTTGTAAATCTAGCACGTACTAACTGACTAAGCACCCGTGTAATCATATCTCTTGTTCCGTACAATGCACTAGGGCGTAGAATACTGTAGTTCAATCCATGTTCTTTGTGCCATATTTTACACATGCGTTCACCTTGTAGTTTGTAACTACCATATAGTGTAAGTGGATTGGTTGGTGCAGTTTCATCTGGTGCTGACACTAGAAAGTTTCCATATGCCATACTAGAACTGGCAAATACTATTTTCTCTACGTTGTGTTTAACACACGCATCTAGTACGAGTGCAGTTGCTGTTATCATGTTACCCGTCGCATCTACAACATTACGTTTTACCATATATGCGTTTGGATAGGTTGCAACATGTATAACAGTATTTGGATTAAATGTATCAAAAGCCCTGTTTAAGAATTCACCATCTTCTATTTTGCCAACATAGACTTCGTCAGCACCGCAGTGTGCCTGTCTTTGTGCTAGTACACAAGAATATTCATCATCTGGAAATGTATGATACTGATGATAACAGTCTACAACTCCAACTACATGTCCTTGTTGTCTTAGTATGTTGCTTATATGGCTGCCAATAAAGCCATGTCCGCCTAGTATTAATACTCTCATTGTAAATTCTTTCCTATGTGTTCCACTTCAGCATCTGTAAGTGTGTGTTGATTCGGCACTGTAAAACTTTTTGCTTTTAATTGAATACTTAGCGGTAGTGTTTTGCCACCTCTATAAAGTGCTTCATCAGTTAGCATCATGTTATAGTGGATTGCAGTACCTATGCCTTGTTTGTGTAAGTGTTCAAGAGTTTGTTGACGATTATCACTTTGAAACACAAGTTTACTATATGTATGCTTTGGTAATTTTTCACAAGCAGATTCGTATGTGGACTTTTCAATTAGATACTCACTGATACGATGTCTACGTGTTTGCCATTCCTCACTGTGCTCTAAGCCTACAAGCACACAAGCACACTCAAACGAACTCATCATGGAATTCATTCCTGCATGTATTGCAGTAGCATTGTTGGTTTCTTTTCCGTGTAGTCTTAGTTTGCGAGCTTTATCAGCAATACGTTTATCATTGGTTAATATTGCACCGCCACTTCCCCAACTGCTGATTGTTTTAGTTGGTGAAAAACTTAAACACGCAACATCTCCATATTCTGCACTGTGTTTCTTTCCATTGTGTGATTCAATACTTTGAGCTGCATCATTTACAATAGGCAACCCGAGGTGTTGTATTACTTCCCAATCGCACATATTACCAAACATATCAACACCAACAATAGCATCTACAATGGGTGCCTCTGCTATGGGATCATAGCAATAGTTAGCGCCTACATCAACAGGCACAACTGTATGCCCAGCACGTGCCACTGCGTGTGCTGATGCAGTAAATGTATAGTTTGGTACTGCAACCTTACTGTTGGGCTTTAAATCCATTGCTAACATGCTGATTACCAGTGCATCTGTACAACTTGCGACTGTAACACAATACTGCCTTTTAAAACGTTCTGCCAATACAGTTTCAAGACGATTCATTAGTGTGCCATTTTGTGCTCGTCCAATGGTGTGATCTTCATTTACAAGATCTAATACTTGTTCTTTAATAGTTTGCCAATTGCGTTGATTTTGGAATAAACCAATATTATGCATGTCTTTTAATCACAGTAAATGCTTCAGCATACTCACAATTTCTTTGAGCACCCCATGCACTGTTTGTACGTCGAATTTTGTCTATGTAATCATTATCAATATAACTTGGATAGCATTTTAGCAATTCTTTTTTAAATTTCCAAGTGTCTGATATATCAACTAACATGTTTGGCATGGTCTTATAGAATTCATTATACGGATAAGAATGTTGCAACCATATTTCGTTGCAGTGTCTAACCAATGGCAGTGCTAGTGCGTAGGTGTTTCTATGGTCTTGATGATAGTCTTCTGGATTAGGCAGTATAGCAATATCAGCAGTGTGTAAATGTTCTGCAATGGCTGTCATTGTATTATTATTACATACGAGATTAGGTCTGCCATTTGCATGTTCTGCGGTATGATGAACTTTAAGTGTCCATTTACTGTGTTTGTAACTGTCTCCAAGTTCCATCTTTACAGTAAGCGAATCTCTACCAGTGCGAATTTCAGCACTAGGACGTACAGTTATAACACTGGTTATATCAGCGCCTTTTAAAAAGTGTTTTTGTAATGTTCCGGCACAACCAATCTCAACGTCATCAGGATGTGCAGATACAACAATTACTCTGGCCATGTTCTTTTTGTTTTCTTAAGCCAATTATAATAAAGGTCTAAGCCTTTTTCAATGTTTGTTTTTGGTTTGAATTTAAATTCGTCTTCTGCCTTTGAACAGTCTAAGGTGCCATAGTTAATAAAGTTTTTCTTCTTATCAATGGTTTTGACTTTTCCTTTACCTACTAGTTTTACTATCAAATTTGCAACGTCAACAATTTTTTCTTTTTTTCCACGGCTGATGTTGTATATGCCGGCTACATTTTCTGTAGTACTCGCCAACGCAATGCCATCAGCAAGGTCTTTGACATAGGTAAAATCAAGCATTTGATCTTTGCCTTTTACATATAATGTAGTGTTTGCTATAGCACGTTTAAAATAATCTCCAATCATTCGATCTGACTGTTCACGTTCTCCATAGACTACACTTGGACGTAAAATTACATGTGACTGTCCAGTTTCATTGGTATAGTTTTTTACTAATTCTTCTCCGGCTATTTTCCAAATACTGAATTGACCATTTGGATCTAGTTTATCATCTTCTAGTGCATGATCAAAGTCGCCATATACGCTATCTGAGCTTATGTACACAAACCTATCTGTTTTATGTCTAGTACAACAATCTAAAACGTTTGCTACGCCAACACACATTGTTCGGCTTGCTTCAATAGGGTTTTTCTCTACATAGTAAGGTCCTGGAAAACCTGCTAGATGAACTACAACATCTGGTTTGAAAAGATCAAATACTTGATCAACTGCTGGTGTGCAAATGTCTTCTTTATAGATTGGTGTTTTTTTATTAATTTGCAAAAGTCTTTGATTAATTAAATCTTCAAGTTCGTCTGCAGGTGTTATGCCGTATGTGGTTAAAGCATCTATTACCTGGACTTCATGTTTCATTGCTTGTAATTTCTTTACAACATGGTGTCCAATATTTCCTAGCCCGCCTGTTACAAGTATCTTTTTCTTTTTAGTTGTTGTCATTTGCATAGGCCTCTATATTTGGGAATATTTTTGCTATTGCATCAGCACAGGCATGTGCAATATCCATGTGTTCCTGTTGTGTGCCATTTGCACCACGTAGTTCAACATAGTGTATCCAACTACGTATGGTGCCATTCATATACAGTGTGGTCTTTGTTATGCCTTCAGGTAGTACCTTACGTGCTTGTTCTTTGGCAATGCCGTTGTCTATTGCCCAGTTGTATTCTTTTTTGGCAAGGTCTGCAACCCGTCTTTGTGCCTGTTCCCATTCCTGTTGGAGTTTTCCATCATCCGTTTTGATACTGTTTTGCCTGTTCTTTGGATCCTGTAGTCGGGCTTCTGAATATTCAAACATGTCGCCTTGTTCTTCAGGATTGGCATATCGTTGCGAAAACTCTTGGAAACTAAAACTTCTATGTCGCACTATTTGATGTGCAATATCACGAGTGGTTTGAATTTCTAAACAAGCACTTGCCATTTCGAAAGGGCTCCAATGTTTGTGCTTAACCAAATAATTGAGCAACCTTTCGTGAGTAGCAGTGTTTATTTGATGATTAGGATTGGAAACTTTTGCACAATAGGCAATTAGATCCTGTGTGCTTTTAAGTGGTTCGTCATATGCTTCAAACTCACTTGGCTTGCTATATGATACTAATCTTACTTTCATATTTTTTCTAAATACCTTTTTGTGAATGGTTCTATACGATCAGCCACTGCGTTTACATCAACAACAAAGTCCAGTTTTACTATGCCTGAATCGGTAATAGCAGTCATGTTTTTGTTTACAACAACTTCGATGTCTTCGATATCTAAGCCTTGTTTACGCAGTGTACTTAGGTTAATTGTTTTTTGCTTACCATCTTCAAGTTTGAAAACAACTTTTTTAACAACATCAATAGGAATTATCTCTTGATCGATAGAGTCAATTACCTGTTTCCATTTATCAAGTTTTGTTAATGGTAGATACATTTATGCTTTTGCTTTAGCAGGTCTTCCACGTTTCTTTTTAGCAGGTGTTGCTGGTACACCCATCATGGCGTTTGCTTCGTCCTGCATACGCTGTGCTTCTGCAATCATTCCTTGTGCTTCAGCAGCCATTTTATCAGCTTGAGCTTTCATGTTATTAGCAATTACGTCATCACTAAGTGCACCTGTTTGTGGTGCAGCCATTGTATTTTCATTGACTATACCTTTGTGCGATGACTCATTTAATGCTCCTGGTAATGGAACATTAGCACCAGGTCCACCAATGTCCATTCCTTTGCCATCCATGCGTCTACCCATAGCATCTCTTGGTACCTGTTGACCAGACATACCTGTTTCACTATCAATCTTTGCTAATCTCTCAACTGCTTCTTTGCCAGTCTTCATTTCTTTAAGAATTTTATTCATTTGATCCAAATACACACTACTGTTCGGTGTTGGAGTTAATATAACTTGCTCACATTGTATCTTCTTAAGAAGATTCTCAGAATGTAGTCTGTTCAATATTACTGTACCATCACTGAAATACTTACTGCCCAATGCGTCGCCTAAATTTTCAGCCGCTTGTCCTTCAGTACTTTCAATAGCAGCCATTATATCGTCATGCATATTTTTTTGTAGTAAGTCTGGATAAAGTGCAATACACATATGTTCTTCATTTGGTACTTCATTGAACACAATTACTATTTTGCGATCGGCGTGTTTTCCTACGTGTTTAATCATTTTCATCTCCTTTAGCAGTAGACGTCTCTTCTGCATCTTTTGGGGGTTGGTTAGCTAAGAGCCATTTAGTTATTCTATCGTAGGTTAAACCTACCACATGTAGCTCTTCTGCTTTGAATGCACCTTTAGAGGATGCAATTTCAATTATTGTTTTCACTGTTGAAATATCACCAATGGTAAGTTGAACCTCTTCTGGTGCCTCTGTTTTAGGCAAGGGAATTTCTTTGTTTTCTTTAGTATCTGTCATACTTTTAATTATCCTATTGTGAGTTAACTACGTAGTTTATTTACTGGTTTTAGCGGGTTTAGGTAAAATTAGTAGTCCGGTCGTTCCATAAAACAAGCAGTTTCAGGATCATTCCATTCTAATTCATACTTGCTACGTATAAACCAATCTCTTGGACATGCCCATTCTGGTGCATCGCTATAGTCATGATTGGTTACTTCTTCTAAACAAGTAGTTTCTTCGAGGTCTAAATGTTCAGGATCATGAATCATCTTCATATATTGCCCAAGTACCAAAGGGCGGATTAGGATTCTTATCGCCATGTATAATAAACACTGTATCACAGTAGTTAGGATCACCCCAACTATCATAAGGATAACCATCTGTAAACATAACCAATCTTTTAGGATCAATGCCTTCTTCTTTTAGGTAATTGAACACACAATCAAAGTCAGTACCGCCACCACCTTTGATTTCATACTCGTCGATCTCATCTATGTTGTCATCTGTAAACACCTGCACATTATAAACATCAGTATCAAAACAACAAATGGTAACACGGAACTGTCCATATTCTTCCATAATGCCTTTGACTTCACTCATAAAGTCTCTACCCTGTTCAGAGCCAATTGAACCACTCATGTCCAATGCACAAAAGATATCAACATATTCATCATTGTCCATACCCGGAAGTATAGCATCCATGTGCCAACCCTTACGGTGCATACGTTTAAATGTATAGTCTGATTTGATAGTGCTTTGCATCTGCATACGTAGCAAGTCTCTCCAGTTCATCTTAGGCTCAGTAAGTTGTGCAACAATACGTTTAACACCTGCTGGTACATTGCCTGGATCCGATGCCTGTGCGGCACTTAGCATTGCTTCTTTTATTTCTTCTTTGATCTTTTCACGTTCTTCTTTGCTGAACTTTGCTGGTCCACTCTTGCCATCTTCTCCCTCATCGCCTTCACCTTCTTTACCATCCAAGTGCTGATCAATCATCTGCTTAACAAGTTCGTCCATATCAATCTTATCAGCATTCTCATAAAGGTCATCATATACTTCTTCTGAACTCCAACCTTCATATTTAGAATCATACAAACATGGAACAGTTTTAATAAACTCACCTACTCTGTGCTTTGATAGATCAGCATTAACACAATAGTCAGCGGCTATGTTATGCAACTGTGGATCTCTGTCACCACGTCTGCCCATATGATCATATACACAATGTAATACTTCATGTCCAAACAAGAATTCAACTTCTTTAGGACGTAGCATTTTAATAAACTTTGAATTGTAGTAAAAGTTTCTACCATCAGTTGCTGCAGTAGAACACCATTCATCAGCATTAACAAGTTTCAAACGTGTTGCTAGGTTACCAAAGAAACTAGCACGTAACAGCATACCAACCCTTGCAGTAATTAATATTTCACGTACTTCTCTATCACGTGCAGGATCCATTGGACCTAGTATGTCCTTGAACTTATCTGCAATATCCTTGTTTACTGTATCTGCCATGTGCCACTCCTAATTTCTAACTGTACATACAGTATAACACATATATGAACTGTGTCAACCTTTTTAACAGAAAAGATAGCTGCCACCTAACCTCGCCCACTATCATGTGCAACACAGAACGTTGCACCCCGACTCTCAGTTACCCTCTCCTGAGACACAAGAAACTAATTTGCCATCAAGAGGCACTATTGTAATAGTAATGTTCCAATTTGTAGGTTCATTAAATTCTAAACTTTCTTCACCACCACGGTCTGCTAATTCCCTGGTGCTATAAACTCCTACCAATTCTCGATAGGAAGTGTTGGCACTGCATTTTTCAACCACATAGATACTCTGTGTCATCGTAATCTCACCTTAAAACTTCCTCTGTTATATGGTTCTGTTTCATAACGTTTCACATGTTGACAAGCATCACACCAACTAGGGAATTCTTTTTGTATTGCACCATGTCCAGTAATAACACGTATTTCTTTTTCTTTATCCAGCCATTTCTCATATGCAAATGCTATGAATACCTTCCATGCATCGTGTATGGTTTTGCCATGTAAATCAATTGTTCTCATGTGGCCACTTTAGTTTAAAAAAACTTAATTCTTTTTCTGATTTTAAGTATACTCTTAGATTGTTTGTTCCATTTGTCCAACTCCACTGTCTATTAACAAAAGGAGGTGCGTCTGAATCAGGAACATTAAACTGTTGCCGTTTTTGTAGCATGCCTCGTATCCACATAAAGTCACGTACTTCTGCACTATAGCCATAGGTTTCAATCAGCCAACCCATAACAGTGTGAAACTCCATTGGACCAAATTGATTGCGAGGAAAGTCAATACAATAATCAAAATAATTATTGTGTGCATAACGGCCATCTAATTGTTTAACAAAATATTTCATGCTAGTATTTAAGTCCAAACATCACAGCGTCTGATTCTTCTTTGAAGTAAAATATCACATGCCATTCATTAACTGCAACACCACGCCATTCTGGATCTTCCATCATTTGTTTTTGCCACTCATGATCAATCATCCAAGCCCAACGTTCACTGGGTCGGCCAAAGTCTCGGTGAACACGTTTCAGTAATTCGGTCCATTCTCGAGGATCATACGGTGTATAACGACGAAACACTTGAGTATAATTTCTCAAGTGCTTCTGTAGTATTGTGTCTATGTCATCCATAGCGCCTGTGATTTGGTTGAGGGCCTGCATAGCCCTATGCTTTTCGATTTACAGTTAGAAAACGGCCCTCAACCAATGCCTTACCCTTGACTTGCAAGGATATATTTTCCATAACGTTGATGAAACTCATCAAAGTTTTTAAGTTTAGTAGGTTGAAACGGAATAGCATATGTTGTCAATGCAATCCTTGCACCCATAACAACTAACTCAGTTTCAAAGTTATCCATCATAAACCTAAAGAAGTTATCACTCATCTTGTGAAACTCAGCATCTTTAACAGTTGCTAATGCTTCTTTAAGCTCATAGCACATACTAATAGTAAGTGAATACATTGCACTAACTTCTTGTACATCTAATTTGCTTACCTTACCAGCAAGTACATCAGTTGGATTAGGAAGTTTACCAGCAATCTTTCTGTGTGCTTGAAACTTTACTGCTAAGCCTTCACCCACAGTACCTGCAATAAGATCAGTTGCAGTAGTATCACTCATGTCTTCTTCAATAAGCTCACTTACAAAACTCCATGATCTTGGAGTAGCAAAAGCTCTTGAAGCACTCTTAGCATCAAAGTCATACAGGTCCTGCTTGGCAAAACTCAAGTAACCTACTACATCAGGATGAATGTTTTTATCCACTGCCCAATCTAACCAAGCCTCAAAATCTGCACGTATTTCAACATGTACAAATCTATTTGCAAGCGGAGTAGGCATACGGAACGTAACACCTTTGTCTGACTCTCTATTACCAGCGGCAATAATAACCACATTGTCCGGCAACACATACTTGCCTAGTCTTCTGTTAAGCACCAACTGATAAGCGGCCGCTTGCACACTTGCTGGAGCTGAATTCATCTCATCCAAGAACACTGTGATCATTGGATAGTCTTTAGCAAACTCAGGTGTTGGAAGATCAACAGGCGGAGCCCAGTCCATTACACCATCTTCTTTGTTAAAGTAAGGCATACCTCTAAGGTCTGTTGGATCCATTTGACCTAAACGTAAATCAAACATATAACCACCAGCATCATCTGTGATCTGCTGAACTATATCTGACTTACCAACACCTGGAGGGCCCCATAAAAATATTGGTCTTTGTTTTTTGAATGCTACTTTAATTGCACTTTTTGCACCAGCAGTAGTAACTGTTCTATATTCTACTTGACTTGAACTTGACATGGGCTATATCCTTCTGTTTGTTTTCTAACTGTGTCTTTATAATAACATACTTTTAGTATATGTCAACCTATTAATCCGTGTGTTGGAATATTATTTTTTCTTGCTAATGATCTAACCATTAACAATTTTTGAATAAGTCCATCAATAACCTTTTTGTTAGGCTCATCACGTGCTTGTTCCACTTCAATTGTATAAGGAAGTGTCCTGCATAATAAAGCAATTCTATTAGGCGACTTCTCAATAATTTTTTTAAGTGAATTTATACTAATTGGATTTGTCATATACTATCTCCTATTTTCTAACTGTACATACAGTATAACACAAAATTACAACCTGTCAACCTTTTTGTGTAAATAGATGTAACAAAGCCACATTCAGTGACTTCGGACTAAATGGACGCCAGGGGAAACCCTTTACTTAACAGAACGCCCACCGTACGGCATACCGCCTAGTTTTTAATTTAAAATAAACCTAATACTTTTACCAAACTGTTTGACAGTTTGAATAATGTATTATATCATTAGTGATGGAAAGCATATTGATGGACGATACACTTTTTGTTGTACTAGGAACACTGCTTGGATTTATTTCTGGGTTTGTGCCTGGTGTAGGCAATACCATAATGATTGTGATGAGCTACCCTCTGTTAAAAGATGCTAGTATGTTGCAAATGTTACTGTACTATCTTGCTGTGATAAGCAGTAGTCAGTTTTCAGGAAGTATTGTTGCCACAGTGTTTGGTGTGCCAGGAGAAAGTTCAAGTTTACCCGCAGTGGTTGAAGGCAATAGAATGTTCAATCGCGGAGTAGGTAACTTTGCTATTTCAAATGCGGCCTTGGGCAGTGTACTAGGATCATTTGTTGCACTGATTAGTGTGTACATGGTAATGCCTTTTGCTATAGACTTGATTAAAAATTTTTACAACAACAATGTACAAATTATAATTTTGTTCTTAGCAAGTACAAGCATATGTTTTCTATTAGGCAAGAGTATTATACAGAATATTCTTGTGTTTAGTATTGGTATACTTTTAGGATTAATTGGCACAAATTGGAGCCCCTACTTTGTGTTTCTTCCTGAAGTTATTCCTTACGAAACCTTTCCATTACTAATGCATCAAATACCATTGTTTCCGGTAATTGTTGCACTGTATGTGTTTCCTACACTGTTACAGACAGCTGGTATGTTTAACAATTATACCAGCAATCTTGAATATGAAGATAAGAATAGTTTTTATGAACACCTTAAAGAGTTTTTAAAACATCTTCCAAGCAGTCTTCGTGGTAGTGCATTTGGAGCATTTATAGGATTAGTACCTCATATTGGTAGCAACGTAAGTTCGAATATCAGCTATGCAATTGAGAAGAAGATGCGTGTTAAACAAGGCTCCTACGACGACAAAGGTGACATTAAAAGTTTAGTGAGTGCAGAGACTGCTAACAACAGTACAGGACTTGTAAGTTTATTGCCATTGATGTTGATAGGAATACCTATTAGTGTAAGTGAAGCTGTGCTTTTAAGTTTCATGGATATAAAGAGCTACCACATCAGTTATGAAACAACTGTTGAAGTAGGAATGTTTGAACAGATTGCACTATGGTTTATAATCATAAATGCAACATGTTTTTTAATGGCCTGGCCACTAGTTAGATATGTAAACGTACTTAAGAAAATAAGTGTCAAACACATGTTGTGGGGCACTGGTATTTTTCTAGTTTGCTTAACATACTATCTAGGTGCAATGGGTCATGAAGCACGTTACTATATGACCATTCTATTAGTACTGGCTCCGTTAGGATACTTGCTAAGGAAAACAGAACCAATGTGTTTAATCATTGCGTTCGTACTACAAGACAAACTAAGCGAAAGTTTAGGAATATTTTATCAAATACATTTTTCATAGAGGATTAAAAATGACAAAAATTAAGTTGACGATAATTGCAATATTCTTTGCAATAACATCTAGTGCATATGCTAAGCCAGTATTAGATGTAATAGTACCAAGTGGTACTAGTGGAAATGCTTTCGCAGAAAGTAACCTTATAAGCGACGCTCTTAAAGGATTAGGTTATGACAGTGAAGTAGTAGTAACAAGAAACTGTGTAAACAACAAAGTATACATGGCCAAAGACACAGGCAGACCTGGAGTATTTTTACGTGACACAGGTAGATATGTTAAAGATGAATCAAGAGGTTGCCATGTTGAAGTCAATGATGATAGTTTCATAAGTGTGTTCTACAATAGAAACCAAACAATGTGTATCAGAGCTGATGAAGCTGCAAACAGTATTCCAGAATTTTTAAAAGGTAAAAAGAAAGTTACTGTTGGTAACACTGCTACATTAATTGATGGTATCTATGATGACTTATCAAAAGACACAGGAATCAAATTTGTAAGAGTTGACTTTAAAGGCAGTAAAAAAACACTTAAAGGTTTAGTTGCTGGCGATGTTGACATGATGTACACTGGATTTACAAAACGTGAGATCAGTAACAAGCATATTAAATGTTTAGCAGTAAGTTCGCCAGTAGAAGTTGGCGGAAAGCAACCATTAAGTGTTGTATTCCCAACATGGCACCTAAACAAAACTGGTACATTAAAGTATTGGCATGCAGTAAACATTCCTGCAGATCAACGTGCAACAGTTAAAGCTGATCTTAACAGAGTTATAGAAAGCGAAACTGTAGCAAATTATCTTAAAAAGGCTTTCATGATTCCAGGAACTGAAATCAAAGACCAAAAGAAAGCATTTTGGGATATTGTTAGCACATTAACCGGAAACAAATTAGCTTCTAAATAAAAATGTGTGGATACTATTATTCTTATAACATACCGATCAAAACGGTAACCAATAGTATCCTGCTCAGAGGCCCTGAGCAATTTAATCGACTTGATGTTGAGAATGAGCATTTCGGACATGCTCTTCTCAGCACTCAAGGCACTAGCCCACCGCAACCAATACAGAATAAACACGGCACCTTGGTATACAACGGTAGCACGTACAATAGCAACGGTAACGATACTGATTGGATTGTAAACAATCTTGACCGTCATTTAGATACTACTGTAGATCTAATTAAAAGTCTCATTGGAGAATACAGCCTTACATACGTAACTGATACCCACATTGTCTTTGCAGTAGATCAATGGAGTTCAAAAAATCTTTTCTTTTATTATGATAGAGAAACTAGAAGTTTTATAGCAGGTAGCACAGTCGACTTTGTACTGAGCCATGCGCCTAGTGCAGTTAGAGCACAAGAAAATAGAATTTATACTATAGATAAACACACCTTTGAATTAGATATACAAACAACCACTGAATGGAATCTAAGTCAAACGGTAGACAACTATGATAAAGTATTTGACGCCTTTGAACAAGCCATCAAAGATAGACATGAACCAGGACGTTCTACGTATATGCTTAGTTCTGGTATAGATGCAGGTGTTATTGTATGCAGTGCAAGAAAATTCTTCAACGCAGATATGTATACTGTTAGCAAAATTGGTAGAGAAGATCCTGATGTACTGTCAGAGAGAATGAGTTTACAATTGAAACCATTGATTGATCGGGCAGATGACAGTGCAGTCATTCCTGTCACATTGGCTATGTTTAAACTTTATAATTTTGAATACACCAAAGGACAGAATGCTCAAGCACTTACTAGTATACTTCAAAATCATTTTTTGCCTCGTAGTCAAAAAATTTGCATAAGCGGTATAGGAGGAGATGAGTTATATGATGACTATCAGCCGGACAAAACTGCTTTTGGCAGAATAGGAAAAATAATAGGTGGATGGCCTGCTGATCTACGGACTATATACCCATGGCATGATTATGCAGACAGTAAACTACATAGGCAAATACACAGAAGCGATATGATATGCGGGCATCACGGAATTGAAGGCAGGTACCCTCTTACAGATCAAAGACTATTTCAATGTTTTTTAAACACAACTGCCAAATTAAAAAATTCAGGGTATAAACATTGGCAGGTTTCATACATGCAAGAGCATGACTACCCTATAACACTTAACAAAACTAGGTTTGCAAGTTAATGGACATAAACATAATATTAGATTCAACAAAACGTGTAGAAGAAGAAAAGCATACTTGCTATTGGACCGCAAATGGCTATAAGTTTGATAACAAACTATTAGCCTTATGGTATGAAATCAGCACAAATAATTTTGTTACTTTTGTAGATACACAACTAGAAGAAATACGTAACCAACTCAGTGATATTTCAATTGATATGAATCAAGATTACAACAAAAATTACCTTGAATATTTGAAAGCAAACTATAATGAGGTGAACCTTTGTTTTAGCGGCGGTGCAGACAGTCTAACTATCTTGGATACTGCCGTAAGAAATAATATTGTTTTGGATAAGCTGATTTATTTCGCATGTGATGATATTGAACTAGAAAACAATAGAGAATTCAAACACTGTGCTTTACCAATAATTGAAAAATACAAAGGCAAGTATGGATCATATGAGATTGCTACTGTCACCTGGGATGAACAAAATGAGATGTTTGCAGATGAAATGTCCTTTTTTCGACGTCCAGGTTTGCATACTTTACCTTTTACTCCTGCTAGTTTATCCCAACATCCTAACTACAAAATAAAAGATAATGCATGTTACATCAAAGGTGTCGATAAACCACAGTTGATAAGGTATAAAAACAGTTGGTACACAGTTCATCAGGACACTGGCTCCCAGGGAGATTGGAGATATTCAAATGTGAAAGCATTTTGGTTAGATGCTGAGAATATTAAAAGTTATGTAAAAGATTCTATACTGTACAGAAAACATTTGCTGGAATCCAATAGAGTCGACCAAACTAATTTACAGTTTTTTAAACCAAGTCAAGATATACAACTTAATAACGTATTAGGTAGAAGCAAGGTACCTAATTATGACAAACAATTGTTAAAGAAGACAAGCTCTAGCGGTAAGCATAATTTGCCTACCACTAAAGGATTGCAAAGAATGCACGATGCTCTATCAGCAGGAAGAATGGATCTGCTGTTAAATTATTTTACTGCAATGAAAAAGTGTAACGAATTGTTACCAGATTATGCTAACAAAAATATTCCAGGAAAATTTGCATGGTTTATTGATATAGACAGCTTGGAAGTATTCACACAACAAGAACTAATACCAAATGGATTTATTAATTAAACGTAAATAGCACACTTTCACGTAACGTGCCTGGACGCACACAATTTGTGCCATGTGCTTTTCTTTGAGTATTATCATTTATGTAACCAGCTCCTGGCTTGTATTGTGTTTCTGTAACACTAAGACCAGATTTATTCACCTGTTTGTCAGTACCGTAAGTTTCAAATAATTTTTTGTTTTCTTCGCCAATATACCAACACGTCCCACCATCTGGTATTGCAACATCACCAGTGTATACCTGCAATAATACTCTATAATGATCGTGATCAAAGTGCCAACTTAGTGTATGTCCGGGTAAATCAATGAATACATCTATATTTGATAATGAGAGGTTGTCAAAGCCAGTAACATCACAAATTGGTTCTACCAACTGTTTGCCTATGTTATAATGATCATAGTCATTGTTGTTTGGTATTGCCATCAGCCTATTCGGCGTTAGCATTTGCCACTGTGTAGGTGTCTCCCGGTAAGTTCTCTTGATATTTGCTAAGTTGATGCCGTCTTTAAATACTTGGTCGAGATAGTATAATCCATTTCCATAATCTTGAAATGCACCAAGCACTATCGTTTCTTTTCTTTGCCGCCACCTGACCAAACATCACGTGCATTTACACGTATAAAACGTTTGTTGGTTTCGTTCTTGTTAGGATTTTCAACTGTTAGTACTACGTTTCTACCTCTGTAGAATGCAGCCAATTGATTGCTTGAGTGTTCAGCAGTGCCACGATATTCTCTACGTTTTAGTTTACTAGCATACTGATTTGATCTTCCAACTGTACCAGTTGATGTTTGACTAGTTCTTGATTTCTTCTTGCCCATTTGCTTGTCTCCATACTTGTTCAAAACGTTCTTCGCAACGCGGAAGACGTTCGTGATTGCCCCAAAGTCTTTTGATATATTGGTTTTCCATATGACGGATATCTGACGCAGTATATTCGTCTGGTATAAGTTGTCCTTTTACTCCAAACATTAGTTCGTTTGCAAATTTACTACCGTTTGTCATCCCATTCACTTCCATATTGCTTTAACCATAATGCATAACCACCGTCCCACAGTGTTTTGCCAGTAAAGCCACACTCTAGTTTATATATTTGTAAGCCGTCTCCGTCATATTCCCAAGGACGTTCAGCAGGGTCAAGTGCTATTATACCTTCTTCAAAGTCTTCCCACTTCATAGTTGATCCTTAAAAATAATCAAAACGCCCAAAAGTTGTAACATGACAAAGAGAAAGGCAAATAACATTTGCCCCATAAGTTCTCTAAATTCTTCTCTACTCATAAAGATATTTATTAATTATTTTTTAGTCCAAAAAAATTCTGCAACCAAGGGCAGACTCACAGGATGCTGAAAGCAACGATCTGTGCTGGTGTCTGTACTTTGTATCAGAAAGTCTGTTTCAGGCGGCTCTTGACCCATTGGGCAAGAACAGATGGCCAATCCATTCCTGTCTATCTCACAGTTCCATGAAAAACAATTTGATGCGGCATGTCCTTGTTTGAGATTAGCAGGACATTCAACAACATTGCCTTTCATAAGTTCGTCTGAGTGTGAGAAGTCATTTTGTTGCCGAGGATAGTTGGTTCGTGGCCAAAATGTGCTCCACACATGCTTGTCATCTGTTGGCTCACATGAAGTCATATTACCTGCATTAAGATCTGCTACATTATCGCCATAGACTATCGGACATGTGCATTTTACTTCTGGAAATGAATCACCGTTTTGGTTTGTTATTCTTCCGCCGGTTGGTTCACAAGCACTAGCGGCACATAATGCAAACGGGCCGTGGCATATTGTTATTCCTTTATTTGCAAAAGCGGAGGTGCTCCAAAGTAGAGCTAACAGTATTAATAATGCTTTCATCTAAGCCTCCTTTACCTTATATATCTAAAATAGAATCTGCTTCTGTTTCTTCTTTAGGTCTAACAGTCTGATTTTTGTTTATCATCATTTCTTTGATATCATCATATGCAACTAAGCCTTGTTCGATTTCTCTAAGAGCAGTCATTCCTCTTTTATTAAAATGAGGCGTTAGAGGCTGATTATCAGCACTATAACTTCTAGCACGTCCAGAAGCAGCCATTATTAGTTCAAACTGGCTTCCGCCGGTTGCTTTTATTCCTTTGGTATTACTGATTCTTGCCATTGATATCATATCCTTTTATTGTTTCTGTTTTCATTAATCCACTGCGAAAGTTGTTCACAGCATCTTCAACATAATGCATACTGTGCTTGCTATAATCAATCACACCTATCATCGTGTTGTCCTCGTAAAACTCGACATAGTGTTTGTTGCCGACTTTTTTATACTTTGTATCTCTGTTTTCTAAGTACATTTTATCTCCTTGTGTTACAATACAGAGTACTGCATCGCGTTTAAGGACCCTCTCACGATCTAAACGGGCAGTGCTGAGTTTCACCGCCGACCAGGCCCACCATGCATATCTAATAGAGGCTATGGCCCCCGTGCTCTTTGCAGTTAGGCTGTAATAATCCTTGCAACACCGTTGCAAATATTTCACTAATTACCATTCACACACTCTGCATTGTAATTCAGTTTACTTGTCTTTAAGTTTTTTAAGCTCATAATCTTCTGATAACCAAAACACCATCATACCAAGTGCTATAAGAACAACAACACCACCTGTAACATGTTCTGCTTCTAAGCCTAATAGTTTACCAATTGCAACTAAACCATATCCTAGTGCTAACATTAAGCCTACACCTGCAAGAACTGCACCTAAGCCTTTGACAATATATTTTACTTTTTCCATATTAAAGTCCTTTCATTTTCTAACTTTATACTTAATAGTAACACAACATATTGTGTCTGTCAACCTTTATTTGCATATTATTTTACAAATCTTAACTTACGTCTTACACCGTTGTTATCTGTGAATGTAATAGTACTATGCGAATACACTGTGCTTTGTGTTTCAGTATATGAAGTACGTGTAGTGCATCTAGTTTGATAGTTGCCACCTGCGTTCTGTTCATTTTGCAAGCCTAGTAGTCCTCCAATGATAGCACCGGCGGTACCGCCATCTGGTAAGTTTTTAGTAACATTGTTTCCGATTATACCACCAATAATTGCACCTGATAACATATTGTCAGGACCAACAGTATTTCTATTAGGAACATATACTTCACTACACACCTGTTGGTTGTGTGGCTTTTGTTGCACAACACTTTTGTAATGGTCTTGTATATGTGCATTTACACTATCAGCACGTGCCTGTTGAAAGAAAACAGCAACTAAAATTGCCGCTACAATGGTACCAATTACTATCTTATTCATGTTCCCCTCCTGGATCATTTTTATCTAGTTTAATTTTTTTGCCATTTACCCACATGTAGCCTCTGCTTCTGCTTGGTGTGTGGTATAAGGTATCTAAAAAGAAACCTGGCTTGCGTTTAGCAGTTTCGAATATTACAACTGTTGCAACAATTCCTGCAATTAATAATGTGTGTGCTACTGCGGTATATGCAAATACTGTAATACTGCCCAAGCTCATGCTAAAAATAATACACCACATCCATGCAAGTACCTGCATAACCATATGTCTAACGTTGGTATCTGGAATAGCACTTAGTGGATTTCTTCGGTCATCCATAATTATATTCCAACTGCTTACTATCCATTCTCTCACTGGATATACTCCTTTTTCAAATGTTACATTTAAAGGATAATTAGCATCAACTATGTCTTTGAAATCAATTGCATCAAATCTATTGTAAAAATATTGTACAATTTTTGTATCACGCCAATAGCCAGTAACTCTATACACTTAATTATCCTCTAACTCTATATACAGTATATGGCGAAATCTTTGTTTTGTCAACCTATAAATATGCTTATGTTAAAAAAGTTTAAACAATGGCGTGAACGGTGGACAGTGGATCATAGTGTTGATGTAGCAGTTGACCTTGTGCTATTGTTGATTGATGTTATTGCGTCACCAGTGCTGATTATTGTAAGACTCATACGTTATGTAATTGGCGACTACATAGTAAACAAAATTAAATCAGGCATAAAGATTGCTATACATTGGTGGGAGAAGCGTTCAAAACCAGTGCGTAGATTATTGCTTGTATTGTTTTTAATTGTATTGCCATTTGTGCTGATAACAGTGTATTTTTTTACAGAAATTGTAAACATGTATTTTGAATACAATTGGAATGATTAGTATTACATAGTGTCAACTAACCAGCGATAAACAGGACTGGTAAACTTCAGTGAAACAGTACCATTACAGCCGATAGTTCCAAAGAAGTCATCATCTATTGATTCCTGTGATCCATTGAAGTCATGATTATATCTGCATTGTTCATAAAATGTGTGTTCTAATGCTACATGGTTGACCACAAAGTTTTCAATACCAATAGAACTATCTTTAACTATCTCTCCTTGGTCATCTATTACAGTATGTTGCGGAGTTTTGTTTTTCAGAGTGAAACCTAACAGTTGATCTCCAGGTTCACAATCAATACCAAACTGTATTTTTTGTGTTGTCTCTGTTGCATCTATCTTTTGCAACAGCTGATTGTTAAAAGATATTTCTAAACATAAACCACTGTGTACGTCGTCTGAGGTTAGATCAAACTGTATTGCTATTGTTTCCATATCGATACTTATTGTATAGTGGTGCCGGCACCAAGATTCGAACTCGGGACCTGATGATTACAAATCAACTGCTCTACCAACTGAGCTATGCCGGCGTGTTTGGTGAACTGTGAGAGATTCGAACTCCCGACCTTCTGATTCGTAGTCAGATGCTCTATCCAGCTGAGCTAACAGTCCTTAATAATTATATGTTTATTGCTACGTAAACTAATAATGCAAAAATTCCAATGTTTATTAACATATTTACATAATGTGGATTTGGTGCCATTTTATTTTCCTCTCACTGCTTCTTTAAAAACATGTATACAGTATAACACCTATTTAGAATAAGTCAACCAGATATTTGGCATATGCGTCGTGTGCATCTAAAAAGAAATGTCCTGTTGATTCGGTTTTGAATCCTTGTGCAAAACTCCATGTACAAAACTCTTGTTCTGGTGTAAGCATAGGACGATTCACATTAGCCGGCCAATCAAAATCATATATACCTTGAAAACTATCAAAGTTAAATATTAAACAATTGTAATAGGTAGCAAGTGAATTGACTGCGAGTATGTTTTTAATCTTATTTAATCTACCATCTTCAACTGTTTCGTGTGCAACTCTTTGTTTATAGTATTCTCCATCTTGTACAACGTGTCCTGCAACTTCATATCTATCACTGCCAGTCCAACATGCAATAACAACATCTGTATCCGGAATTTTTTCAGCACAGATACGAAACATAGCATCATTGCTGCCACCACTTATGCTATAATTGTATGGCGTATAGCCTTTTCTACGGGCAAATTGCATAGGAAAACTATTTTGTAATTCCCAGTTGGTTTGTGCATCAGGGTCTGCGAGTGTACATTCAGGACCAAGATGCATTTTGGCACCGGCTGCATGCGAGCAACCTACAACTATTGCTTTCAACTGTATGCCTCCATCATGACGCCAACACTAGCATAGATTATTGCAACACTAACGATGTATAGTAATAGATATTCACTTGGTTTCATATGTGGCCTTTCTGTAGGTTCCGTCTCTTTTAAAATGGCGAGCATTAAAGTAAGCAGTGTATATACTGCTGATGTATCCATATTTTGGTGCTTGCTTTTTGTACCACCATATGTAATCTTTTAACACTGTTAACATCATCTTCTATGTATATCAACTGTTAAACAGTGCATACCACCATCCCAGAAACTTCTTGTACGAAACGGAACCCAATGAACTTGTATATCTTGTTTGGCTAGTTCTAATTCTAAGTTTTTATTACTACCTAACATTATAACATTTTGTTCGTCAATGACCAAACAGTTTAATTCGAAATACGTTTCGGTATAATCGCCTACCCAGTCTACTGCGTGTTGTTCGATATGTTTTCCAAAACTTTTGTTGTCATTTATGTTTACATCTGGAATCCACCATTTTCCGTTTTCATCAAAATCTTTTTTACGTTTTGTGTGTTCCCCAAACTCTGGATTACTAAGATTGATCTTTGTCCATCTAGGAAAAGTTTCATCGTAACTAGGAAAATAATTGTTTGCAATCAATAGTCCTGGTTTAAGAATAGCAAAGCATCCATCTATGTGTCCACCATTGTTTACGATAGTTACATTGTAATCTGACAGAAAATCATTATTCATTTGTTCACCGTGCGGGGTATCAATTATAAGGTCTTTGTTCATTCTTACAACATTTGCACCATTTAGAGCTACATTATCAGTTAGAATGACACTGCATTCTGTATCAAGTTTGTATTCTTCTAATATCGATTCCCAGGCTTTTGTATGCCATTTGTGTGCAATTAATTTATTGCCCAGTGTAACAAATTGATCTCTTGGTGTAATTTGAGGCTTAATTAGTTGTCTTGTGTATGTATCAATGAATGAATCAATATTGTCATAGGTTGGTCTGCGAACATGCACTCCAAACGATTCAATCTTAGTTTGTATTATGTCTAGGTCTTCTTTGGTAATTTCAGTAATAGTACGAAATGCATCTCTCACTTGTGTTGGTAAATGATCGTACCAATCAGCTGGATAGACATCACCAAGCCAGACCTCTTTTAAAGGACTCCAGCTATTACTACTGTTAATAATCATTTTCGCCTCAAATCGTTTGTGACACAGTGTATTCCGGCATCCCAAAAGTATTTGTGTCGAAAGGGAGAGATATGTGCAGTGATGCCATAACGTTTGAGTGCATCAACTGCAATCTTATTATATTCAGCAAGTACAACATTTGTTGTATTAATTATTAGAATGTTTACACCAAACACGGTTTCATGGGCTTCACCAACCCATTCATTAAAGTACTGGTCAACAGTTTCTAATATCTTTGGATTTTTATCAAAGCCTGGAATATACCACTTGCCTGCGTTGAGTTTCATACTGCTCATAAAACGATTGTGTTTCGCATAATCGCTTTCTGCTAGATGCACAACTTCCCAACCTGGAAAGGTGTGGGCATAGTCTTCATCTGCGATACTTATTATCAATCCGTCGGATACTGGACAATACACTGCATCACCATGTCCTTGTGCATCCACAATGTGATTACAAGTATCGGGGAAATGTGCGTCTACTTCTGATTGTATTTTATCCCAGTCATCATAGATTGTCTGTGTTGCAAAGTACAAGTCTTCTCCTAGTCTGCTTACAAAACAGCCACTGATGTAACTGAGTTCAGTTTCCTGTATCGGTCTGTTCTCAAATATATCTTTGTAAAAACTTAGTTTGATATCATGTTTCTCTTGGTCACGTGCTTGAAACTGGTCCCATGTTAGTATATCTTGACCAGCAAATGCATTGCGGGCAAAGTTTGCATTTGGTTTTGTGCATACCCAAAGTTTATCTCTAATCTGTATAAAATGATCACGTGGTTGCACTGGCGGTGGTACCAATATACCGTTTACCATGCACTTCTCAAAGTCTGGTATGGTCGGACGTACAACATCGACTCCAAACCGTGCTAACAGTTTACAGAGTTTTTGGAAATCTTCTTCTGTTTCTATTGCCAGTTGTTCAAACAACTTACGTGTAGGAACATCTTGAATCCATGAATAGTATTCAGGCGGGTAGCCCTTCCCTACAACACATTCTAATAGTGGATCCCAATGATGGTATACTGTCATCTAATGCTTCCTGAAGTTGTTGCTCTACTTGTTTTTTAAATACTCCGCTCAACAATAGATCAAGATTATATTGTAGTCTTGTGAGTATCTTAGGTGATATTGTAAAATTACTTAGTAAGTCTTGGTTAAGGTAGATTGATTTCTCAACTCTCTGCCAAGGGTCTTCAAGTGCCTGATAACTGTGGTCAACAATATCCTCAAACACATCAAATCCTAAACTGCTCATGGCGTCTGCACAACGCCAACCGCCTACCCAAATTGGTATGGTTCCTCCATAGATTGCCATTACAGTTTTCTCAGTAATATGTGCTTCGCGTTCAATACAGACAGTTTCAGTGATTAGGCTTATAGAACTAGGTTCAAAAACGTTCTTTTGTAAAAGTTGTTTGTAGTTTTTGCTATTGCTAATCTTTCCGCTTCGTATACCTTGCGGCATTTGTTTCTCGGTACCAATCATATAATGAGTGACCGGCAAACTAGTAAAAGGATTTTCAGTCCAAGGTAAACTGTAGGTAAAGTTTTTGAAAGCAAGTTCATGTATCATTTGTAATAATTTAATTCTATGTGGTCTTGCTTTGTTAATCATAAAATTAAATTTGTAGTTTTTGTTTTTCCAGTCAATTTCTATCTGTTCATTTTTAAAATCGTCAACTTGCATTGCACAGAATACAGGCACACACTTTGGTTTGTACTTAGATAAAATATCATCGTGTATATTCATATCAAACAAAAGAGTATGAGATTGTGGATCAACTCTACTGTTATCTAACAATTGTTGTAATGGCCATACATTATTAGTTTCGTCATAATGGTGGTCCACCACATGTATTACTGTAGGCTCTGACAGTATTTCTCCCCCATAACGGTAGTAACTATCTATAATCAAAGTGACCAGTCCATTCCAGGAGTTGATATTTCAAGTTTTATGCCTTCGAGTTCAATTGGCCAGTCTCGTGCAAATTGATCAAGCAGTACTTGATTGCTTACTGCGGCCTGCTCAAATCGCTCGTAGTCTCTACGTGTATACTGGCGATTAATAAATGTTTCTAGTTGATTAATTATAAGATCCATCCTGTCCCAATGTTGCTCCACAGTGTCATAGGAAATATCGACATAGTCTTCTAACACATCAAATCCATGTGTTTTAAGTAAAGCAATACTATGAGGACTACAATACAATAACCAAGGCCGAGGTAATTGTAATGCTCTAAAAACTTTTTCGCTGAACACTATTTGTGTGTGAAGGGTATAGGTTTCAACTACTACACTTACCCGGCTATCAATTATACATTGTTCGAGTGTGCCATGCGAATTGACAGTATCATATTCTTTGGCAAGATAACTTACTAGTCCTTGAGTAAGTATGTTTCTTTCCTGTAGCTTTTGAAATATTCTATCTCTATCTCCACGTTCTCTGGCCATAAAGCAGTTATAATCGTAAATCGCTGGACGTTCAATATATACAGGATCAAATCTCCATTGACTCCAAAATTCAGGAAGTACACTATGTACTACACCTTCTACAGGCACTAAAGAATAATTATCTGTTACTGTGGCATCTGTATAATCAACTTTATCTACTAATCTACAGTTTAATTTTGTATCACCTTTTATAAATTCATATGGAAAACCAAAATTATCTGAGTTTTGTGTAACTACAGAATAACCGCAGGAGAGTATATGTTCTGTTAATTGTTTAACAGTTTGTTGTTCTCTTGGCTCACTGATCCAAATTCCATCGGTATGTGTTTTCATTACTAATTAGTTATATGGAATATTGGAACAACCCAAAAATTCAATACAGTCAAACGGTGTTGCCTTATCCTTTGGACACTGATCCTATACGTGCCAGCTCACACTCGGGCAAACATGTTTTGTTTTATGATCCTGGAGTGCATAAAGCAAGGATACGGTATAATAATACAATACAAGAACAATGCGATTGGTTGAACAACAGTGACATATGGCAAGATCCTTTTAGGGTTGCAAGTGTGGTTAAGTTAAACATCTATGTTGAAGATATCAAACGCCAAGGTGTGGTGAAGCCTATGTTATTATACTATGATGGCAATGAAAAGTTTGGCGGGCATACTGGTGAGAATCGTATGCGAGCCAGTGAACTTTTGCCAGAGCTAGAGTTTTTTGAGAGTTTTATTACAACCCATGAGGATCATGCTGATCAGTTCAAACACTTGCCACTCATTGAGAACTTTGAACAGTGGTGTGAAATATTACGCACACCCGTTGGCACTCAACACAGTTTTACACTTACTGATCCAGATGCGCCTTACGGCATGTATTGGTTTGAATATGATAGCGACCGTACACGTGCAGTGACTCCGGGCTATGATTGGTGTGAAACTGTAATGCGTAATTATTTAGAAAAGTATCCTAATAAAGTGTTTACACCAAACTGGTTTGATAAGCCAGTGGATTGGGCTAGTCTTGATAAGTCCAATAATTGATCTGTAAACAACGACGTACTGTAGGAAAATGCACTAACGGATAGTCGTGTAAACTATGCTCACCAGCCACAAAGAAAAAGCATCTATTGTCTTTGCTTTCTACTCTAGTACCGTCTCCTAATCCTGTTCCTGGAAATAATTTTGTATAATCAGTGTATAACAATGCACTGAGTTTCTTTGCCGGGCGATCATAATGTGGTTCTAACCAAAAGTCTCCTATATCGCTGATAACTTCTACACGCGGAAACATTTCACTATAATCAATACCAGTATAGTATTCAAAGAATGTTTTATACGCCCCATTGTGTAAACTTCTATATAGATGATATAAATGAGGATATTGATACTCATGCTCTTCAGTTATAAACAATCTTACACTGTCTACACGTTTTCCGGGCTTGGCTTGTTCAACAACATGTTCAACAGACTTAACTTCATTGAGAGTATCCTTGTCAAGAAAGTCATCAACGATCCAATGTTTCCATGGAGTATTGTGTGTTATTGCTCGCATATTAACCTACACAGGTACTTAAAAACTGTAGCATTTCGCTGTTACGTGCGGCCCAAGGCAGGGCTAATACTGTTAGTATCCCGAATACATACCACATTGCATAAATCATTGTTGATACTCCATTGTTACTTTCCAAGCAGTGCCATCTTCTAGCTCGTCTCTGCTGAACTGACAATGTGCTATATGTTCTAGCATTGGAGTACGATCAAATCCAAATTGGTTCTGCCAATGTTCTACTGCACTTACGCCTAGTATCTCAACAGGCTTTCCTAAACACATTGCTTCTACGGCACCAATACTATGGTGTGTTATTATTTTCTTTGCTTTTCGCATAATATCTGGCAGTTCGTCAAAACGCATCGAACGGCTTGCACGACCACCTGGTTTATCACGTATCACAAGTGGTACACCTGTTGCTTCTAAACGTGCTATGGTCTCTGTTCTCCATGTGTCGTAATTGTATCCAAACCAACTGAAGAATTTATTATCCAAAGGAGTCATAAGCAGATTATAATCTCCTTCTGCATTCCAATCTTCAAACCTATCTAGTTCTAATGTATGTATTCGGCTTTTGCCGGGTGTGCCTAGTTTTGCATTTTGTAAATTGTTATGGCATATTCTCACATACCAAGGCTTCTTATAGTTCCAATTGCCAATGTAGCCATTGTCCATATAGTAGTATTCTAAGTCGTGCAGTTTTATAGCATCATGTATGTATTGGTCAAAAGGAGTACCCCATACAACTATTCTGTTTAGTTCTACTTCTTCTGCATTGTTGATTATTTTACAGTCAAAATTTTTAAGCAAGTACGGAAAATATTGTCCTCTACGCCTAAGGGTTTCTGCTGGAATTTGGAATTGCACTACTTACTGTGACTTGGCATTTTAGTTTCAATGAACCAAACATGCTTTTGTAATTTAGGATGATACTTCTTTACACGTATCTTTTTGCCTTCACGTATCATACTAACAGTTTTATGTGCTAGATAATGATAGGTTGCATTTTCACGTTTCTCGCCTTCAGGTATCATCCATGCTTTTGAATCTTTGTTCTTCTTAGCAGCCATCTAATTGTCCTTAAATTGATTTACGTTTTACTTTGTAACGAGCAATAGATTCAGTGTCAAGACACTGAAAATACATTCCTGTATTGCTTGGTTCAATAATCATAATGTCATTGACAATCCCAGGTGTTTCTCGCATGTATTTAATACAGGATGCTTCGCTAGTAAAACTTTCTTGCATTAATTTTATCTCTATGCGGTCGTTGGGCATAGAGATAAAGGCAACTATAAACCATTCAAGCAATTATTTTGCACCATCACGTGTTAGTGCAAGTTTATAACAAACTCTTTTGCCTTTAACACTGTCAATAGTTAATGCAGGCAATCCTTCAGTAACAACTCTACATTCTGCTAGGTTGTACCATTTGAAACCTGCTGCTTTTTGTTCTGCAACTGTGTCATGGAATTCTGTATTGCCCATTGAAAATAATAATGCTAGTACTATTAATGCCATATTCTTTTTCCTTTGTTCTAACTGTGAATATGTACTTATTGTAGCATCATAAAAGCAGTTTGTCAACCTAATTGATTACAGTGATGTCTCTGTAGGTTGTTCCGCCCCAATAATTTTTATGATATAGGTATGCTTCTTTAATTACTGCATCGATGTCTGTGTGCCAGTATTTTATGAAACGTTCACTGCGAGGATAATCTGGTACGGTGTCATGTGTTTGCCAAACAAATTCGTTGATTAACTTTTGGTAGTCTGGCATGTAGTATATTATTTGTATAGTAACTAGTTTGTCTTGATCGAATAGTTTCATACAAATATTTATAACATAAACCATGCCGGTGACCCGGGCTTTATTCCTTGTGCTTTTGCTATTTGTAATTTACGTTGGTAGTTATCAGCCTGCTCAACAACACTTATTCTTTTTGGGCGATTAAGTCCATGTGCATTGCCTGTTATTAGAAATTCATGTATAGGATCGTTTGGATCCAAATAGCAATCGTCTTCTGCGTTACCAATTCCAAAACTTTCGCTTGTAAACTTTAATTCTCTTGTCATACAGATATTTATAAATTGTTTATTAGGTTCTCTGCAGAAGTAGAATCCAATCCAGATTCGTCAACAAATATCTTTACAACAACTCCGTTGTCAACTATGAGTGCATACCGTTTTGATCTAACACCAAAGTTTCTTCCATAATCTTTATCTAATCCAAGAGCTTTGGTTACTGAACAATCGCCGTCGGATAACATATCAATATTGTCTGCTCCTGCAGATTCGCCCCATGCTTTCATAACGTTAGGATCATTTACTGCAATACACATAAGAGAGTAACCTTTGCTATTAAATGCTGATGTGAAATTAATAAAACCAGGTAGATGTTCTTGTGAACAAGTTGCTCCGAATGCACCTGGCACACCAAATACTACCAATTTTTTATTTGCAAAATATGACTCTGTGTCTACTTCATCTTTTTTGCTTCTAAATAGAATTCCAGACGGAAACTTATTTCCTATCATAATCATTTTTATTCTCCTACTACCAGTGTTCTGGCCATGCATAATGTCGGTTAAGTGTGTTATATATCTGTTGAGTTTTATATTGAATTTCGCTACCTTTGTTAAGCATTTTAAGTTTTTGTAACCAGGCAACCAATCCAATAATTTCAACCTTGGTACCACTGTGTGTAGCTCTGCCCACTGTTAACGGCCTGCCTCTTTTACTTGCAAAGCCATAGTCCCATAGCATTTCAATCTGTGTATGTCTGTTTTTTATTCTAGTAAACTTGCCATCTACATAGTGAAAAAATCCTTGTTCACTCGTTAGCACAGAGTAATTTTCATAGTTTAAATTAAGTTCAAGACATTCGGTTCCTTCGTCACTTACTTCACTTCTCCAAGTAGTTCTACTCCAATGATTTTCACTGGTATCAAATGCTTTTATCTGTGCGTCTGTCATTATTTCATCTGCTACCACATTGTTATTGCCTATGAACTGTATATGTCTTGGTGTTATTAATACTGTAGGTATAGAAAGTGCTTCTGCACGCCATAGTATTTCTTTTTGGTTCTGTAGACTCTGTTCCTTTGCAGTTTTTTGAACTGTAAACTGTTGCAGTTGTAATCCTGCACGTTCTTGTTCAAAGTTTCTATAGTACCTGCCGTTTTTAAGTTGACTAGTGACTTTTGTGTAAAGCGAAACATCTTTTGTTTGTAAGTACATTAATCAGCACCTTGTTGTTTTAAATATAACTATATTATAACACAAATACGGATATTGTCAATGGGCGGATTCAATAAAAAAATTACCAAGTTACTAAACGATCTTGGATTAGTATATGAATTCGTACCAAGTATATTACAACGGCCAATAATCCAAGGTCGTTGGACTTTAAACCTTCCAAAAATAAGCAAGGACAACTGGAAAAATCCTAACTTTCGTTTAGTATTACATGCACAAGATTTCTGCAACTGGTACAATAACGAACTTTGTATAGAGTTGATAGAAATAGAAAAATTTTACGACAGAGATTATCATAGACAAATTATTTTCCTACATTGGGATCACAACTTGCGGAACACGTATGAGGGTGTTATACACTGTGTAGAGTTTCCATCACACAGTTGGGAATTAGTCGAAGGACTTAAAGCACAACACTCTAAATGGAAAAGTGTGTACTCACAAGGAAAAAAGAAGTATAATTTTTTATGCCTTAATGGGTATCCACGCAAGCATCGAAATGAAGTTTACAAAAAATTAAAACATGTAAAACAAGGATTTGTATCACATCGGACCCATAACGATTATAAAAAAGCACCATATGCTACGTACAACTTTGATAATGTAGACAATTTTATAAAACTTAAAACATTGTACAAATCAGCATGGGTGAGTATTGTAACTGAAAGTATTTACAGTGACGGGCCTGGTATTATTACAGAAAAAACATTACTAGCAATAGCCGCCAAGCATCCTTTTATGTGCGTAGGACATCAACATATACATCAAGAGATTGCTGAACGTGGATTTGAAAATTACAATGAAATTTTTGATCTTGATTATGATGTAATTGAAAGCGAATTTAGATTAGATGCTGCTATACAAATGAATTTGGAAAGTATTATCAGTGCCAACTTTGATATTGGAGTTGCTACAGACAAAGTCGAACGTAATTATGATTTCTTAATGAATGATTATATGCAATCAATTGAAGATAGAGCCAGCAAACAGTTAAAAGAAATTATTTAATAAACGCACCAATACGCCCATGTACATCAGGATACTGTCTATAGGCATAACCTGCAGGTGGTACTGTTGACTCACCTTCCCATACTGGAATGAAATGACTTATATTGTTAGCAAAGTCTTCGTTGTTTCTCAAATGTACTTC
>Ga0206682_10000023_pt1 | contig 125757 bp, 129 predicted proteins | sample M240m12015metaG_FD_155444 | JGI IMG/M metagenome (GOLD analysis project Ga0206682, IMG submission 155444) | Ammonia-oxidizing marine archaeal communities from Monterey Bay, California, United States - M2 40m 12015 | ecosystem: Environmental > Aquatic > Marine > Intertidal zone | place: USA... | reverse complement strand
GAAGAAGAGGAAGAGGAAGAGGAAGAGGAAGAGGAAGAGGAAGAGGAGGAAGAAGAGGAGGAAGAAGAGGAGGAAGAAGAGGAGGAAGAAGAAGAGGATGAAGAAGAGGAGGAGGTTCTTTCAGAAGAAGAAGAAGATGATGGCACTGTTGATGATGAAGAGGATGACGTCATTGTAGAGGAAGAGGAATCTGCAGAAGAGCTAGAAGTTGTTGAAATGGAGGATGAAGACGGAAATCCACTTGAATACCTAACAAATGATACAGAAAACGGATATATCTACGAACTACTTGAAGGAGATGAAGTTGGAGAGAAGATTGGTAAGTTTGTTGAAGGTGAACCAGAGTTCTTTGATTAATAAAAATGAAAATATCTAGTTATATTATAATATGCTCGAGAAACTATGTGCGCCAGCAATTTTATATATAGCATTTTCTCTTACACAGATTATTATAGATATTTTCAAAGAAATGTATAATACTGCATTTTTCAAGTTTATCGTAATGATGATTTTTTCTATTATGTTGAACATATTGTGTAAGCGCGGTTTAGGAGTGATTTCCTGGTTTATAGTATTTGTTCCATTCATTATGATGACTATAATCACAACTATGCTGTTGTTTGTATTTGGACTTTCTCCTGCAACAGGAGGATTAGATTATTCAGTAGACTATCCTAATACACAAAAAGATGTAGTGGTAGTAACAAACAATGGAGTCAATCAACCATATGAAAACGGAAATGAAGTACAAACAGGAACATATGAGATTCCACCAACCGCAGATGAAGTTAACAATTACAATTAATACAAATTATTTCAATACTAATTAAATTATTGAAATAACACTCTTATAAAATGGTTTAAACCATATATATAATGTTACATTAATAATGGACTGCAGAATGGATACTCCCGCACACTCGATATTTTACTCAATAGGTGTTGCTAGTACAGCAACCATACTTTATTATTTATATATAAATTACACTCCGCTTACTGTAGATGATTTTTTAGCAGATGCAGCATGGGCATATTGTGGAATGGAGATCCGAGCGACTCGATTTAAAAAACAATTTTTTACACTTTTAGAGCCGGTTACAAGTATAATCTCTCCTGGACCAGTTCCAAATAAAGAAATACGTTTTTACAAGGATGGTGAAGTAGTTAAAGAAATGGGCCTTTTAGAGTTCAGAAAATTAGATGATGAATGGGATGTAGATTATGATTACGGGATTTATAAAATCCAAAACGACGAGAACATGGGAATGTCTCGTATTTTCAAGGTGCATACTGATATTAATCTTGATAATATAAAGTTCAGTAACGTATCTTTGTTAAGTGCAGTTATGAAATGTAACGGACAAGATAAAAAAGATCTAGATGTAACAAGTGATATATTTAAATCAACTCTAGTAGTTGGAAATAAACTTTTTTCAAAAGAATACATGAAGTATATATTTGATGTGGATCTTCCAGAAAGTTATAGTATTGATATTATTGATAGTAATATTAATCAACATACTATCATGGAAGGAGGAGTAATGCATATGACAGAAGACACTGTTGAGATAATTAACCCTCCGAAAGTTAATGAAACAGTAGAACAAAAAAGGCGACCGTCGTTTTTATTTGGTTGGATGAATGAAACTTCTGAAACGAAGAAAGATAACTAAAAGGATATAAAAGAAAAATTGATATTGTTTAACATAATGGTTGACTCTGTAGCAACAGAAATGGAAACGGTACTAAACCAGGATTCAACTTCTCAAGATATTAATATGAGTACACACCAGCTCGGTGAGGAATGGACTATGTGGGCACATTTGCCTCACGACACCGACTGGTCTGTTTCTAGCTACAAGAGGATCCAGGATTTCAATTCTGTAGAGCAGGCAATAACTTTGACTGAGACTCTTCCTCATAAAATGATCAGAAACTGTATGTTATTTGTAATGCGCAAAGGTATTTCGCCAACATGGGAAGATCAGCGTAATAGATCTGGAGGTTGCTTTTCATACAAAGTAAGTAATAAAATAGTTCCTGCAGTGTGGCGTGATCTAACATATACAATGGTAGGCGAAACATTGGGAAGCACAACATCGCATCAAAAATCAATTAATGGCATTACCATCTCACCAAAAAAGAACTTCGCCGTTGTGAAAGTTTGGATGGGTGACTGCAAAAGCCAAGATCCTAATATTATAAATGCAGTAGGAACATCTATTGTATCTCATGGATGTCTTTTCAAAAAGCACAATCCTGAATACTAATCATATTAATAAAATATTAATAAAGATAGAATTATATCTATTTTTATTAATGAGTATTATAAAATACTTTCCAAAACATATCTCATTTGATATAAAGTGTGATTGTAAGGGGAAATTGTTTTTTGATGAAAAGACAACAAATATTCTTACAAAAAAATATGGTTCTTTAACTAGAGCTTCTATAGAGTCTTGGCTAATGTCGTCATATCAGAATCGCAAAGCTAACCTGAATAATGTTATTGTTACAAAAAATGGTAAAATATACAAGGATTTTCAACATATAGGTACAATTATTGGATGTGAGTGTGATGAGATAAAAGACAATAATGTAATAGATAACAATGTTTATCCAAATGTTATTAGTATCTCCGGGATATGGACATACGGAATCTGGCATTTCCCAACAGAGTCACTCTCTGCATTAATGAGTACAAAAATGCCAAGCGATGCAAAGATACATGTACATACTAAGACAAAATATGTATTATATTGGCTTAGCTTAATCGGAATATCTCAGGACAGAGTAATTGATGGAAATATAAGAGCAACAAATCTATTAATACCAGAACTTGGTGCATGCGGCAGCCCTTATCCAGAACAAATTACATGGTTGAATAATATTGTAAGATCATCAGTGAATGCGACTTCAGATAAATTATTGATTTTATCTAAGAGAACTCGCAGTAGACAACTAAAAAATTATCAAGAGGTCTATGAAGCAAGCTGTAAATTAGCAGTAAAAATGGGGTTAAAACTGTACATACATGATGACAGTAAGCTCCCTTCTATAAAAGAGCAACATTCTGCATTTAAATCTGCCAGCATAATTATAGCACCGCACGGTGGCGGAAATATTAATATTCTCGCAATGAGCGAAGGAACCGATTTTATAGAAATTATGGATAGTTCCTGGCCAAATAACTGTTTTCTAAGAGTAGCTGCATATCTTAATATAAATTATTATGGTGTGCACAGTGAAAATTACATAGTTAATATTGATAGTCTACAAAATGTGTGTAAAAAATTATCTAATAATAAAACAAAATGACTTCATTAACACAAGATAGTCTTAAATTGGAATATTTTTTAGAGGACGAATATAGATGGTGTCCTCTAAAAATAATAGGAAGTAGATTTGGAAGCAAAGAAATAATTGCAAACGTCACGAAATTGGATGAATTACCTGACGTTTTTAACGGATGTTATTTATATTCACAAGAAACTTGTGTTTGGTTTTATGATAAAATAAAAAAGGATGATGTTAGAATCGTGCATGGAAGTATATTAGATGATGGTATATCTAACTACTAGGTAGTGGAGCTAAACATAATTTAATCTCTCCAAGCGATGCAACATTATACTTTACAACTAGTGGCATGTTATTCTCTAAAAACATCTCAATCGTACTACAAAGATTAGTGCACTTAATAAAATAACCAAGATTCTTCAATGAAAACTCGCCTTGAATAATCTTACTCTTATCCTGAGTTTTAATATATTGCATACTACCGTCTGATTCTGCTCTGCGGACCTCAGCTTGAGCAAATCCACCACTGCATTTGAAAATTAATTCAGCACCTTCACTGCCAATAACAGAACGAATCTCAATCTTGTCAGAAATGCAGGATAGATCTCTGATTGTCTTTTGAAAATCAGCAGCAGGAAGATTGAGAACAGATGAAAACATAACTTCCGGTACTACTAACTCCTCGTGCTCGGGCTCAATCAAACGTAGTTTTTGAAACTTCTGCTGTTTAATATCTCCATTTTCGAACTTAAGACCGAGATATTGAACAACTCCGTCCATGTAATCACTCTCTTCGATATAGATGGTTAGAGTATCATCATTATCAATAGTGTTGATAAGCTTGAAAAGATGCAACATATTAACACCAATAATGATCTTATCTAACTTACAATCAAACGTCTCAAACTTATCTGCATGAAGTGAAAGATGAGCTAAGATAGTATGGGACTTATCCATATTAATGATTTTAATACCATCTGGTGTAAAAGTGATATTTGTTTCTAGGAGAATATCCTTTAATGCTGTCATAAGAGTCCTGAAAGGAGCAATTTGTACAGTTTGAATAGAGAGAATATTCTTCGACTGATCAACCATTCCGGCCATTATATATATGTATCTTCTCCTCGCTAGCTTTAAATGCTTATGTGCGTTCATTCTAAAAACTTATGTAATTAATAGCATTTTTATTAAAGTATATAGAAGAGTTTCTATATATACTGTAAATTATGAGTGAGTTACATGCCAAGATCGATGAACTTATCACATTGTACAATAATGACAGTTATGTAATGTCACGTTTAGAAACATTTATAATGAGTCATTTGCCTAACTCATTGGCGTCAGCTAGTGAGTTACATAAAGAGAGAAATGAGCGTAGAGAAAGATTGCTCAGTAGCGGCGATATTTTCGCCGACCAATTTTTAGCCAATTCTAATGTATCATATTGTCCAAGAATAGAACTATTTGTCTGTTACGACAAGGAACATTTTATACCAATTAGTGAAGATGATATTCAACACATGCTTCTTACACAAATTACTACAAATCAAGAATTAGTGCCATGGAAACATAAACTTAAGAACAGTGTAATTAAATCTCTCAAAGAAAGAAGTCCACTCGAATGTATACCTGAATCAGCTACAATCCAGTTTGTTCTTAACCAATTATATCCGGCAGTGTTTCATACAAAAAATGCAGCAAAACATTTTTTAACAGCAGTAGGAGATTGTATTAAGGGAGAAAAGACAAATACGTATATCGTAACTAGTGGATTAAGAGATATTATGAGAGAGATCGAGACAGCACATTACAATTGTTTCGGATCAACCAATATTTTAGCAAACTTTAAACTAAGATATCACGGTCATAGTTATGAACTAACTAGATTTTTTCAAAGCAAGCTTGATAGTAATACATTAAGAATGCCACACAAGCTTGCCAAACATATGATTGATATGTTGTGTGTTGCATCTCATTACTCTGATAGATACGGTAGTGCAGATAATTTTGTAAATACTTCCAATGATGAAACTTTGAAGCAAATATGTATGTTTTCCAAAGATTTGACTGTAGAGAAACTTGCAATAAACTTCAAGGAATCGGCGCTATATGAATGTAATGACTCATCTGTAACAAATAAGAATATGCTGTTCATTCTAAAAAAATATTTAGATGATCATAATATACCAAATATCGTATTTCACGAGGCATTTTCTGAACAACTTCGTAAATTAGTTAATTTCTCTCCACAAAGCGATTCATATACAGATACTACCAGTCATTATCTTCCTGTTGTTTCCTCCTTCTCATCATTTTGGGATACCCATTTTAATGATGACTATGGGGCGGCCGAATATGAAGTTAATGAAATTATACAGTTGTTTATCGCATCTACTACTAGACCTCCAAAAAACGTTAGTGAAGAGTTTATTATTGATCTATTAAAGCATATTGCACCTGAAATAACTATCGAGGATGATAAATACATTTTCGGTGTTTCCTGCGATCTTTGGGACAAGCGAGGGGAAGTATCCGATTTTATGATATATATTGGAACCATGGAAGAATCTAAAACACCAACTCATCTCTCAGCACTATATTCACTTTATACGTCTTGGAAATCTACTATATGTATGTCAAAGAATTGTTTTGAAAAATTAGTAAAAGAAATACAACCAGATGCGTAATAGACATTTTCATGAAAAAAATGAAATTGATTAATCGTACCTTAAGTATTGCATAAAAGAATAAGATAATGTCGCAGAACGATCGTAGAACCCCACTATTTGGACAGCTTCTCTCCAGAAATTACGTCCCTATCCCTCTTATATCTTCGCTCAATGAGCCAGGCGTTAAGGTGGTTTCAAATATCGGTGGATTTCCGGAGAACTGGTGTGATGGTCAGATTGCAACATGGCTAGGTACCCATGATTATATTCCCTTCTCGCGGACAGAGGTTGCGAATCAGAATACCAATGAGTCTGATCTTAACTACAAGTTAATAACAAACTATAATCCTGTTGCGAATGTTTGGGATAGAGACGATATAATCTGGATAAATCTTCCACTTCATTGCTTCGATTTTGGAATAATGAGGCAGATTGGAATGCAGTTGTTAAGTCCGACGTTTGATTTTGGCGACGAAGCAGATTGGTTGGAGTATCTCTCACGTGGAGGACCAGATCGTATAGCGATTGGCATTAAAAATATAGCGAAAACGAAAACATTGAAATCTGCCCTCAAATTAACGAAAATCATGATGAAAATCTTGATGAAAATCTTGAAGACACTCTTGGTCCGGGCTGGGGTAGCACTGCTAATTAAATCAAAAAATAAATAAAAACATGTACATATTGTTTATTTTTCTTACACAAACAGTATATAATTACAATTAAAGTTATATATTGTTTACTTAATTGGTACGAACCTTGCGACTGCGCTTACCCTTGGAAGACTTGCGGGTCTTGCGAGCAGGAGAGCTGGTTGCCTTGGCGCGCATGCTTTTACGCATGACAACGAACTTTCCCTTCTTGGGCTTGTAGCCGGCCTTCTCGAGGCGCTTCTCCTTCTTAGCAGTAGCAGCGCGTCTCTTGGATACAATGCGACCGTGTTTGTTCATATCAAGATCACCTTTCTTAAGGTTACCAGTAGTCTTATATGCGGTTCCGTGCCATACTTTAGCACGGGAACCATTAAGTTCCTCAAACTTTTTACCATTAATATGGTACATGCCATCAGATTGCTTTTGGTGTCTCTTTCCCATTATACAGTTACCAGAGAAAAAAACGCATACGCCTAAATTGCTATAGTAAATCAATGAAAATATATTACAGATTAAAAACTATTTTTTGGAGGACTACCAGAACCACCTGGCGCACCTTCCCATCTGCCAAACTGATTTACTTGTTTTTTTGAAAAAACGGTTTTCCCTGCATTAGCAAATCTTGCTGTCCGAATGATTGTTGATAATATGAAAGGATTCGTTATAAGAAACCCTGGGCGGTTGGTGTTACCTGAAAATAAATTAGCATTTTTTTCTATACCTGACGTGGAAGGGTTACAGATGCATTTGTAATTAGCATTAATATTTTGTGACATATATCTTTATATAATACCATATTTTAAACAAAATTGAAATCGCTTAGAGATAGAATTAGTGTGGTATACAAGAGAATAATGGCTGAAACGAAATTAGCGAAACAATACCAGAAAAAATCTGACAGGGAGCATGTACTTGACAATCCAGACACATATACTGGGTCTATGGAAGAAACCGATTATAGTACTTACGTATATGACGATGAAACAAATACTATTATTTCAAAAGACCTTAAAATGATACCGGGTTTATATAAGCTCTTTGATGAAGGTGCTGTAAATTGTAGAGATCATCAAGTTCGTCAGGCACAAGGCATTGAAAAATGTCTTCCAAATACTCTTCCTGTAACACACATTGACTTTGATATTACAAGTGAGGGTGTCGTCACGATGCTTAATGATGGAAATGGTATTGATGTTGCTCAACATCCTGAACATAAAATCTGGATTCCCGAGATGATATTCGCACATCTTCGCACATCAACTAATTATGACAAAACACAAAAAAAAATTGTTGGTGGAAAGAACGGGTTTGGTTTTAAATTAGTCCTTATTTGGTCTTCGTGGGGTCGTGTAGAAACGGTTGATCATACGCGCGGACTAAAATATGTTCAAGAGTTTGAGAATAATTTGACTGTTATTCATCCACCAAAAATCACAAAATGTAGAGGCAAGCCATATACAAGTGTTACGTTTAAGCCTGACTTCAAACGTCTTGGTATCGAAAACTTCAGTCCTGATATGTTGTCACTTTTCAAAAGGAGAGTGTTTGATATTGCTGCTGTAACAGATAAACAGATTAAGGTAAGATTTAATGGAGAGACGCTACCCGTTAAACACTTTCAACAGTATGTTGACATGTATATTGGAAGTAAAAGCGACACGAAAAGAATCTATGAATCATCAAATGATCGATGGGAATATGCCGTGTGCATGGCTCCTAAGGAAGAGTTTACACAAGTTTCGTTTGTGAACGGAATCTTTACGTCAAAAGGCGGCAAACACGTTGATTACCTTCTTAATCAGATTATTCGTAAGCTAGCATCTTATATTAGTTCAAAGAAGAAGATAGATGTTAAGCCTAGCACTATCAAAGAGCAACTTATGTTATTTGTTAGATGTGATGTAGAAAACCCAACATTTGATAGTCAAACAAAGGATTATATGACAACACCATACTCCAAGTTTGGATCATCATGCGATGTAAGCGATAAGTTTATTGAGAAGGTTGCTAAGATGGGAGTAATGGAAGCTGCATGTGCCTTGACTGAAGTGAAGGAAAATAAAGCGGCTAAAAAAACTGATGGTTCTAAAACTAAAAATGTTAGAGGTATTCCTAAGCTAGTTGATGCAAATAGTGCTGGTACATCGAATAGTCAAGCTTGTACTCTACTCCTAGTAGAGGGAGATTCAGCTAAGGCCGGTGTTGTATCAGGATTATCTAAAGAAGACCGTGATATTTATGGTGTATATCCGCTGAGAGGAAAGCTTATGAATATTCGAGGTGCATCACTAAAGAGTATCGCATCAAATAAAGAAATTAATGATATCAAGCAAATCCTTGGATTGGAAAGTGGTAAGAAATATACTGAAGAAAGTGCCAAAAGTAAACTTCGATATGGTCGTGTATTGTTCTTAACAGATCAGGATCTGGATGGAACACATATTAAGGGTCTGTGTATTAATATGTTTGACTCCGAATGGGGATCATTAATGAAAGTTCCTGACTTCTTGGGATTTATGAATACTCCTATTCTGAAAGCAAAGAAGGGTTCCAACCAAGAAATGTTCTATAATGAAGGTGAATATGAAGCATGGAAGGAAGAAAATGATACCAAGGGATGGAAAATTAAATATTATAAGGGTCTTGGTACATCTACTGCAAAGGAGTTCCAAGAGTATTTTGCAAATCAAAAGGTGGTAATGTTTAAATGTTCTGGTCTTGATTGTCGTGATGCGATCGACATGGTTTTCAATAAAAAGCGTGCTCATGACAGAAAAACTTGGCTAGAAGAGTATAATCGTGATGATTTTATGGATACTTCTCTAGAGGAGGTTCCATATAAAGACTTTATCAGCAAAGAGATGATTCACTTCTCCAAGTATGATTGTGATCGTTCTATTCCTAACTTGATGGATGGACAAAAAACAAGTTTACGAAAAATCCTCTTCTCATGTTTTAAGAGAAATCTTACTTCTGAAATCAAGGTTGCTCAACTAGCAGGTTATGTATCTGAGCACAGTTCATATCATCATGGTGAACAGAGTCTAAATGGCGCAATCGTTGGAATGGCCCAAACATATGTTGGTTCAAATAATATTAATATTCTTCAGCCAAATGGTCAATTCGGTACTCGTCTCCAAGGTGGCAATGATGCAGCTAGCGAGAGGTACATCTTTACCGAACTTAATCCTCTAACCAGAATTATCTTTCCCAAGCAGGATGATCAAGTATTAAGATATCTTGATGATGATGGTACTCCAGTAGAGCCTGAATGGTACGCACCAATCATCCCTATGATACTGATTAATGGATCAAAGGGCATTGGCACTGGCTTCAGTACAGATATCCCACCATTCAACCCATCACAAGTTATTCAGTACCTAAAAGCAAAGATTCAGAATCAAGAAACTGCTAGTATTGAAATCGAACCATATTACGAAGGGTTCAAAGGAACAATCTCTAAGATCGCTGATCAGAAATATCTTATCAAAGGTCGATGCACTATTATTGATGCTAAGACTGTGAAGATTACTGAACTACCAATTGGAACCTGGACTGATGATTATAAAGAGTTCTTGGAGAAACTTATTGAAGGTGATGGCAAGAAGAAAAAAGGAGGATTGGTGAAAGAATATGTTGATATGTGCACAGATAAGCTTATTGATATTACAGTTACCTTTAATAAAGCAAATGACATTCAAACTCTTATCAGTAAATCTGATGAAAATGATTGCAATGGTCTTGAGAAATATCTTCGACTTTACACAACACAGACTACTACAAATATGCACATGTTTGATGAGAAAGAGAAACTTCGCAAGTTTGATAATCCAACTGAAATCATTGACTACTTTTACAAAGTTAGAGAAACAGTATATGTTGCGCGAAAGATTGCCCAAGTTGCAGAGTTAGAGAATGATGCATGCAAGCTAGGAAATAAAGCAAAGTATATTATGGAGAACTTGGATGGCAGTGTTGATCTAAGGCGAAAAAAAGCAGATGTAGTTACAGAACTACTTACAACCCGAGGATATGATATGATTGATGATAGTTACAACTATTTAACCAAAATGCCAATGGATTCAGTAATCCAAGAAAATGTGGATAAACTACTCAAACAAAAGGGTGACAAAGATACAGAATTGCAACTTCTCAAAGCGACAAGTGAGTCAGAAATGTGGCTAGAGGAAATTAGTGATCTAGAGGAGGCTTATACCAAATACGTTACTCAACGCGAAAAAGAAATGAATGATACCAAAAAACCTAAGAAACTCGGTAAGAAAAAACTAGTCTCTAAGAAAAATTAAATTACAAATAAGAGAAAAATAATTATTATATTTCTTTTATTTTATTTTTAATAAAATTGAAAACGCCGTATTATTATTTTTATTTGACATACAAAGGACAACAACACATGTCAAAAAATAACTCAGAAATACGGGAACCCGAATATAAACTTCCTGCATCAAATCAAGAAGATGATAAAGAAAATATTTCATGTATCTTTTCAATGATTGTACCATGTTGCATGTTACTACTACGTAGTATATCATTATTCTGGTTTGTATATTCGATAATTGCACTTTCGCAAACATCAAATCAAGATATTCGTGATACGTGTTCTGGATCAAACATTTGGATCAGTCTTCTCGTAGCAGTCATCGGCAATGGACTAGCTATGCTGGATAATATATGTGGTAAGAAAGATGAGAATGGTAAGCATCAACAAAATGTTATCATAGTAGGTATTAATATTGGTGCATTAATCTTCGCAACCGTAGAGGTATACAAAACATGTGCATTGGACAACTTGAGCGAGACAATAATTTATCAACTTCAATTCTGGTTGATAGTTATAGTATATTCTATATATGCAATAATTATCTTTGTAGGTATCGTATTATGCTGTTGTTGTGCATGTGAAGAATCAAAAACTAAAATTACGGATAATGAATATTTAGATAATATATTTACAGACGTGAATGAAAATGATAGTAAAACAATTACGGATACTGTTTCTGTTGAGGAGAATAATGTATAAAGTAATTGATTCTAATATACCAATTGTTATTGCATGTGGAATTGTATTGCATCATTATAAAAAACATTATAATGACCCTAAATTAACCCTACTAGAAAAGTTTGTACAATTCAGTGATATTGACAATCATGCGTCGTGTGCATTATTTTTTTAGGAATGGCGATAGGCATGAAAGTCAATAGGGTAATTTTAAATGCGAAATGATTAAAACCATTTTTTTAAAACAAGTTGTTTATCATTAACAGTTGACATAACAGGATGAGCAATCGGCTCATACATGTTGCTTGCATCATGTCTATATTTCATGTATCCTTCTGCTTCTCCGTATACTTGACCAATTGCGTAATCTAGTACTAACTTGTTTAGAGCAGCAATTTGACCAGGAATATTAGATGGATCATTTCTAGAATACTGTAAAAATACGCTTCTCATGATTATTTTTAATTCATCCGTATTTTGTTCACCAATAAGATATTGGCCATTTGATCTATTGTATACACCAGATCTAAGACCATTTTGAATTGCCTGAATATTTTGTCCTGAGAAGAATGCATCAGATAATTTAGTATCATACCAATTTCCGGTCATTGCTTGTCTAAAGTCTGTATTCTCTCCACCAGCAGAAATCTTATCCTTCATAGCAAATAGAACATTTGTATCGGGACTAATAATATTAACTCTACCATTGTTTTGTTTTTGACAGCTCATTATATACTAACTCGATAGAAAAATTATCGGCATAACTAATATAAGATGGCGACATTTCAAAGTATCACTATGACTGTGGCAACAGTACTTCTTGTACTATGCCTGATATTTATTGGGGTTTCTCTATATAACAGTAAGTACAACACACAATTTCCGCCTGTTGTGGCCGACTGTCCTGATTATTGGCTGGATATGTCACAAGGCGACGCTTCAAACTGCGTTAACAGAATGAGTTTAGGCAGTTCAGCGTGTAATAAGGAAATGGATTTCTCAGGATCTTTCTGGACAGGGGAAGATGGTCTATGTAGAAAAAGCCAATGGGCGCGTAAATGTGATCTTACGTGGGATGGTGTAAGCAACAATGCAAATGCATGCGAGAATAACTAATAAATTATTAATAATACTAATTATTAATAATGGACGTCGACAAAGAGGATATTATAGAAAAAACTCTTCTCACTTTTCCTTTAGAATTAACAAATATAATTTTTAATTATCTACCTACAACTAGCAAGATATGGTTAAATAAAATATACTACTTACAACATAATAATTTGATTAAATCTATGATACCCGAAAACAGATTCAATAATTACGTTATATCTATAATCAGACGTGATAGTGGATTTTCATTAGAACATATAATTTCTGAAAATAAATCACAGTGGGTGACTGACTGGATAAATAGTAAACATTATCGATATAATAATAAAAAATACACTTGTTTCTTGTACTTCATATATGAATATGCGATTGATTGTTGCTCGAATAAATGTAGAGAGATAATAGAACAACATGCTACAGAGCTTATTGGACCAAAATGGCATAAAAGAAATAGGGCAAGTTCATTTAGAAGTCGATGGAGCAATTAAACTTCATAGAAATACTTAATCGGAATGAATGCAAAGAAAAAATGAAGACTGCGTTAAAAGAGTTTCAAGATAATAAAACTGATAAATTGCAGAAAAGAGGAATATACATTTATGGTGCTCCTGGTTCTGGAAAAACAATGTTTGCAGAACAGATATTGCGCGAAGAAGGTTATGATGTTGTAAAGTATGATGCAGGTGATATAAGAAATAAGGGTGTAATAGAAAATATTACAATGCATACTATGTCAGATAAAAGTGTTATTAGTTTATTTCATAAGAAAATACGACCGATTGCTATTTTAATGGATGAAATAGATGGAATGAATAATGGTGATAAAGGCGGGATTAATGCTCTCATCAAACTTATCCGTCCAAAAAAAACAAAAAAACAAAAACTCGAGGATGTTACATGTAATCCTATAATCTGTGTTAGCAATTATCATGTAGATAAGAAAATTAAAGAATTGATGAAGGTATGTACAACAGTTGAGCTAAAAACTCCTCGACCTGAGCATGTAAGAACCTTAGTTGATAAATTAATGCCTGAGGTAAAAGACAATACTGTTGCCTGCATAATTAAGTACCTGTGCGGGGATTTGCGAAAATTAAATGCTGTTTATCAAATATATTCGTCTAATGAAAAAATTATTACCAAAGATGTATTAGATGACATTTTTAGACCTAAAACATTGAATGAAGATACAAAAGATATAACAAAACGACTTCTTAATAACAAATTACCATTGGATCACCATGGTATTACATTGAATGAAACAGATCGTACCATAGTTGGTCTGTTATGGCATGAAAATATTGTTGATCCTCTTTCAAAAATACCGAATAATATTGCGTTTCCAATATATAGAGAAGCATTAAAGTCAATTTGTTTTTCTGATTATATTGATAGAATTACATTTCAAAAACAGATCTGGCAATTTAATGAAATGAGTTCTCTTCTTAAAACTTTCAAGACAAATAAATTGTATCACGAATCATTGGATAAAGTACCGAAGTATTCTAATAGCGAGGTTCGATTTACAAAAGTGCTTACAAAGTATAGTACTGAATATAATAACGCAGTTTTTATTCAAAACCTGTGTCAACAACTGGGTATGGATAAAAAAGATACATTCTCATTTTTCTTACAATTACGAAACCTTCATAGTGAAGAGGATATATATGAAATGTTTGAATCATATGACATATGTAAATTAGATATTAACAGAGTATATCGATATTTAGATAAATATACAAAACGGACTGAACCAGATACAGAATATGATAGCGATTAACATTATTTTCTAAGCATTTTGTAATAATGTCTATTCCAAAGAAATATCATACTTATATTCTTCTTGGAGCAGTTTTAATCGTTGGGTTAGCAGTTGGTATGCTATTTGGCAATCATGTTGTTGAAGCAGCAAGCAGTCATAGCCCGAATGACAAAAAGATCTTGGTTATTTACACCGGAGGAACCATCGGAATGGTAAATACACCAGATGGTTTGAAAAATAAACCAGGTGAAGGAACACAGCAATTAGATAAATATTTATCACTTTATCCCCATTATAGAGATAAAATAGGTAAATATGATATTCTTTCATACGATCCGTTGCTTGATAGTTCCAATATGGATCCAGGTGATTGGAATAAGATGATCAAGACTATTAGGGATAATTACTCTAATTATGATGCTTTTTTGATAATGCACGGTACAGATACGATGGCATATACGGCAAGTGCTTTATCATTTGCACTGAAAGGATTAGGTAAACCAGTGGTTGTAACTGGAGCTCAAGAACCATTAGCAAAGCTTAGAAATGATGGAATTAACAATTTAATTTGTTCTTTAATTTATTGTTCTAGAAGTGATGCAATGCACGAGGTTGTTCTTATTTTCGATAACATGGTTTTCAGAGGCAATAGATCAAAAAAATTATCACCTAACAAAAATACTGCATTTGGATCACCTAATTTTCCTCCAGTAGGAAAGTTTGGCATTGACTTTGAATATAATATTTTTGTAAATCAAGATACCAGAACTCCAACGACAAAATATCAAAGACTATGGCAGTATCAACAAGGGGCTTTTGAACCTACACTTTACCATAAAGGATTAAATATTATTGTAGTGACATTAACGCCAGGCATTAATTTTGATCATTATACTGAAATGGTAGAAAGTGGAAATAAGGTTAATGCATTTGTTTTGCAAACATTTGGAATTGGCAATGGACCTGATGGAAATAAATCTTTTCAGCATTTCCTGCACACATGTAATGCTACCAATATACCAGTCTACAATATATCACAATGTAGTCAAGGGCGAGTTGAACAAGGTGATTATGCTACAGGCAGTTTCCTGAGTAAGATGAAAGTTGTACCAGGGTCAGATATGACGCTTGAAGCAGCATTTACAAAAGCTTGTTTTTTGGCCTCAATTTATCCTAACTCGCCAGATCAACAGAGAACAATGTTTCAGCGAGATATGGTTGGTGAAATAACTAGTGCCGGAATGAACGATTTTGAACTTTTTATTCCTTTACAGGCATAAGTATTCTAATTTTGATAATATTATAATAAATAATTGTTAATTATAATATTTTTACCACTCGTCCTCAGAAGAAACCTCGCCTTTATCATTGTTAATCCGATGCATTTCGTGATGTTCTTTCCGGATAACATCATATGCATCTTTATCAAAATCCCCTCCATTGGGAAACATCCGTTTTTGATTTATACGCCAAAGGTTAATTCGAGACTGTTTAAGAGTAACTTTCATATGCCGCATATACTCTTCGGGATTATCATAGTAAAGAATATTTGGATCACGATTTACAGCATCCTTGTTTTCTCTATAAAACCCATTTTTATCACAGTAGGCAGTTGCATCAACTACCTTATAAAGACGCATTTCTTCAAATGATCCTTGTGCAATTGGATAACGCTGCCCAGTCATTGCGTTAACGCAGATACCGCCTAGCCTAGATGGATAGTATCTACGGCGTCTAGTTCGCACAACTCTCTCATCGTTTTCATTATTATAATTCATTTCACTCAAGGTGTTATTGTTGGTGTTCTTGCTCGGCATTATTTTGTATACTATTTATGTGTATACATTTTTAAATCAATTATACTATTGATTTATTTGACTGATATATGATTCAAACATAGTGTCGTTATCAGTTTTTTGCATGACTGTTCGTAATTTTAAAACTTCATTCCCCAAAAGTATAATTTCTTGATCTTTTATTTTAAGCAGATGATTCAGTTTACTAATACTATCTTGTTGTTGTCTTAACAGTTTAACAATTTCATCGCCTTTCAATACAGTAGGAGGACACCCATCCTTCTGAATCATTATACTGCCTTGAGACGCCAGATTTTTTGCCATATTTTCAGCCTCCTTCCTTCTTGATTCTTCAATTCTTATCATATTCTCTAAGACATCCGGTTTCATACATGGTCTTCCCGGTTCATAATCCGCCAATAACTCTTCAATGTCGTTCATATAAAATTGTTTCATATCAGATTCTTTTATAAAAGTATCTACAGTTTTTTCTGATACTTTCACATATTGCGGATTAGGGGTTTCTAGTAACTTACGTTTATCAAAGGTATTATGTTCATGTGAAAAAACTAAAATACTCTTCACTGGGTCAAGTTGAACAAATGGTACGGTATAGTTTTTTAAAAAAGATTTTTCTTCAGCAAGAGATGCGTCATCATCATATCTTGAATCTTCCAATAATTCTTTTCTAAATGCAAATGTTCCAGCTGTAGCATGTGTATCGCCATATGGACCAAATTGAAAAACTTTATCGAGATGTTTGAAATAAATATATATCTCGCTATTTCCTGCACACATTGCTTCTGGATTATCGAGAAGAGTCTTCACTGCATGACTGATTCTCTCTGGTGGATAATAATCATCATCATCCATATAAACAATAATATCGCCTGTGACCTTCGTATGCATATAATTTCGTTTCTTCCCAAGTGGTATCTTTTCGTCAAGTTCAAAATATTTTACATTTGGATGTTGCTTTACTAAATCGCCAATTTTATCAGTGCCATCATCAACAATAATCCATTCTATCTTATCCTTAGGATAATCTTGATTATCAAAACATTTTATCATATGACTAATAAAAGGACGTCTATTAAATGTTGGAGTGCACACACTTACTCTAGGTAAATTGTTTGTTGGATTAAACTCCATATGTATTCAAAAAGTAGAGATTTTTAGATCATTTTAAACTAATAATCACTAAAAGAATAATTGTTTTATAGCAAGAATTAACCAAGCAACTAACATAACGGTTGAGGTGGTTTTATCTAGGGTGCTTGTTGCTGAACCAACAACCATTGCACCAAAGAATAGAGAGATCCAATTTAAATTACATTGACAAATCTGTCTAACAACATTATGATCTATTAAAAGAGGAACAACAAGCATATTCCACATAATAGATGCATACTGTAAAGCCCCATTCGCCATAGCCATCATACCGGTATAAGCTAAAAAGAATCCGATCAATGAATATGCCCATGCATGTCTAACGCATACAAAGCTTTGCCATATTGTTGTGATAAATCCTATTATAACGAATACAAATGAAAAGAGAAATACTGCGTTTGCTAATATATATAATAACCACTGTGGCATTTTTTGTAACGGTCTTGCCTCACCACCAGTAAATAGTTTTTGAGCAAGCTCTCTATATAACATGAAGGATTCACCTTCAGTCATGGCAAACCAATTTTTAAAACCACTCCACGAAAATCCCTCATCTTGATTATTATACATTGTATAAGGCCATCCGTTCATTTTGCCATTATATCCTAGTGACTTCAAAGTGTCAAGCGATGGCATCTTAAACTTTTTACCACTTCCAGGATCTGGACATGTGTAGCTTGAACCTCCACCTTTCTGTTTTTTTCGACCACCTTTTTGAAGAGCAATGGAATCTCCTGGGAAATATACATTCTTTCTAAATGGAAATATAAGATCCAAAGAGTCATAATATGTGAAAAATATAAAGTTAGATCCAATCAGTATGAAAACGATAATGTGAATAACATTCTTGATTACAGAACTCCCAAATGCTCTCCAATCAGATTGTTTTTCTTCTGTAGAAGATTCTCCATTATTCTCATTACTTTTTTCATCTATAGCGCTTACTGAATCATCTGCCATTTATATATATGAGACAAAATTATATACATACATATAAATGAACTTATTTTGGTCAATCATTGCATTAGCAATAATCATTGCATTTGCGATTCAACCTAGAGATCGGGTTGTAAAACCTAATCTTAATTTTTATTATGGACCTGCGTATTTAATTAGAGAAGGCATGTCATCATTGCGTAAAGTGACAACCAACAATTATCCTTATGAAAATGCTACACATATCCCAACAAATTGGGCAATTAATAAAGCAATAGATAATTATCACACATCAATGGAATATAATAATACTATCGCTATATCAAATGATAATTTAAATAGCGATTCTGTAAAAACATTTAATTCGTGTAATTAACGAGCAAACTCTAATCCTGCCATACCGTTTGTAAACTTTAGAATATTAAATCTTTCTTCAAGTACTACTACATCATACGTGTAATCATAAATACCTCGCGATGGCATTTCTGTACCAATTACTGTACCTGTAGTTGGTTCGCATATTGTTGTAAAACTCGCTCTTGCATTTAGAGTTGGCTGCATTGTTTTAACTTCAAACTGTACTGTACTAAACTTACTCATATTCATTGCTCCATTTGGTTGAAAGTCAAAAGGATCAGTATTCAAGGAAAATGAATATATATATAAACCATCTTGTCCATTTCCGCTAGTACGAACATACTTTTCAACATAATTCCACATTCCAGACGGCATGTCATTTTCTCTATATTTGCCGTCTAATAGAAGAGCCCAATTCGACATAACCTCTTTTTGATTTTCAGGTGAAAAAATACCGGTAGTTTTAAGTCCTACTTGTAATGACTGACCTGTTGTATACCCTGGATATGTATTATAATTTCCAATTGTTATTGGTGAAGTATTATTCAATCCAACTACTTGTGCTGGGTTCGGTAATATTTGATATGGCCAGTTTGTATAATTAGACCATTCATTTCTTTCATTTACATCACTGCGTTGAAAATACCACATGTAATTTGATACTAATCCTAGACTATTAATATCTAGTTTTTTCGTTCCAACAACATCTTTGAATGTTCTAGAATAAACTTGTCTTACTAAATATTCTTGCGGTTTTCCAGCAAATACTCTAACTTCATCATCTGTCAAAAAAGCATAAGTTGATACCAAGTGTACGTCTGCATTCCAGTTTGTCCGTCTGTCTTCATAGATGCTATCTTTACTAATATCTACTCCAGGAGGAGTTTGTAAAAATCTGTACATACCATATTGACTTTGGTTGAAATTAGGTTGAATGGGAACAGGTGCATATAGTTTGTTTGATTCAGTAAAGATCTCATTTATTGTAAATAATTCTTGAACTGGTCGTATAGTAACTTCAATTTGCAACTCTGCATATTGTAATGAAACTAAGGGAAATGCCATTTTAGCCGCCATAGTAAACCATATGTTGAGTGGAATATATAGAGGTCTGGCACGTATACTTGGCTCACTACCAGCCGTGTTATAACCGGCATTAAACGTACTTTCTTCACTATCACCGCCGTAAAATGCAGAAGGATAATAACCTCCGTTAGAAGATAAACTTGCAGGATTATTCATATCTGGTGTATTACCAGTCATTTTATAAAAGAGATCTTTTTTAGCATTATCAAAATCTCGCTCTACCATATTGTAAAGATATTGGCCAGTAAACTCTTGAATTACATGACCACCTACAGTGAATCTAACACTCTCTATCATTTGAGATCCTAGATTCTTTATCCATTTAAAATTATACGGCTGCCATAAAGAAGATGCATATGGAAGACCGGTAGCTTCGTCTATACCGTTACTAGTATTGTTATTGTCGTCTTCTTCGGTAACATCCGAATTATAATTTATCGTTGGAGGATAAACTGGACTCCATATGTGGGGCATATTAACAACTAAATATGTATCCATAAGTAAATCACCATACCTTGGTACAGTAAAAGAAAATACAGAAGAATCTGTCATGCGCAATGTTCGCTGTCCATCAAAGTCAATCCGAAACTTCTGAAGACCAAAATTAGTATATTTGGCATATGTTGTCTTGAAGAAAGTCTTACTAGGATTACCATTAAGTATTATATTTTGATTACCATAAGCTACGAGATTTAATAAACCACCTGGCATTATATAGAACACTTGGATTATATTTAACTCAATTGCTTGATAAAATAATAGCTAGGTATATTAATATGGATTCTATGAATATTAACCCAAAGGCGGTTGCCAAAGCACTAAGTGAATCGCAGATGGCAAAATATGTTGTTCTGGTATTATGTGCTCTAATGATTATCATGATGATCTTTTGGCTTTATAATAAAAGCACCCTTAATCAAGCAAATTGCGATACCATGGATAAAGTATATCCAGATACAGCAAAAATACATAGTTTTAATCCGGATAATGAGGATTTTCAACACAATCTAAGAGACTACTACATTAAGACTGCATACAATGCGTGTTCTGCAGGTCAATTCAAAAACGACTTTGTTAACATTTGTGCACTTAAAAACTGTATAAAACAAGGCGCAAGATGCCTTGATTTCGAGATTTATTCTGTAAATAATGAACCTGTTATTGCTACTTCATCTGTTGATGACTATTCAGTTAAAGAAACATATAACAGTGTTCCTATTTCAGATGCTCTCAATATTATTAGAGATTATGCATTTTCAGGAAGTACATGTCCTAACCCGGCAGATCCATTAATTATTCATTTACGAATAATGAGCAATAATCAATCTATTTATAATCAAATGGCTAAAATGTTTGAATCGACACTCTCTGACCGCCTCCTAGGCCCTAAGTATAGTTATGAAAATCATGGAAAAAATCTTGGCGGAGAAGCCATTAAAAATCTACGAGGTAAAGTAATTTTAATTGTTGATAGATCAAATCCATTATTTGAACAAACCGATTTAGATGAATATGTTAATCAAGCATCAAACTCTATTTTTATGCGAGGTGTTCGTTATTCCGACGGTGTTAAGTACACTCCTGATATGGACGAACTTATTGAATATAACAAAAAATGTATGACCATTGTAATGCCTGATCTCTCTGGAGATGATACCAACTATGCTGCTGCTTTATCTATCAAATGTGGATGTCAACTTAATGCTATGTCTTTCCAAAACTTCGATGCAAATATGGAGTATTATGATTTATTATTCGATTCAACTGGAAGTGCATTTGTTTTGAAACCAGAATCTCTTAGATTTATTCCCCTTACAATTGCTGCTCCCCCTCCTCCTAATCCTGAATATTCTTATAAACAGCGTGAGACTAAGACAGATTATTACGCACTTACCATATAGATGATAGTTTAGTATATTTTATGTGTTCTGTATATATACGAAACAATGCCCACTCTTGAAGAAAAAGAATTAGAGGTTTTAAGAGCCGCAGTAGATAAAGCAGAAGAACAAGCTGGTAAAAAACTTACACATTCAGAAGAAGTAAAGGAAATAATCACTATAGTTGAAACATTTTTAAGAGAGAAGAAATTAATCTGTTATGGTGGAACCGCTATCAACAACATTCTACCAACGCAAGACCAATTTTACGATAAAAATATTGAAATACCCGATTACGATTTCTTTAGTCATAATGCACTTAATGATGCAAAAGACTTGGCGGATTTATATGCAAAAAAAGGTTACACAGATGTAGAAGCAAAGTCTGGAGTTCATCACGGAACATACAAGGTGTTTGTCAATTTTATTCCAGTTGCGGATATTACATATATTCCAAAAGATTTATTCAAATCTATCCAAAAAGATGCTATTCGCGTTGATGGTATTCTATATGCCCCACCGGATTACTTAAGAATGGCAATGTTTTTAGAGCTATCTCGCCCAAAAGGTGACGTAAGTAGATGGGAAAAAGTATTAAAACGACTCACACTTCTCAATAAACATTACAAAATGCGTAATCCTAAGTGTGATCATATTGATTTCATGAGAAGTTTTGAAGGATCATCTGAAGATGCTAAGGATATTTATAATACCGTTAGGTCATCTGCTATTGACCAAGGGTTGGTTTTCTTTGGAGGGTATGCAAGCGAGCTATATAGCAGATATATGCATAAAAAAAACCAATTCAGATTCCAAACTAAAAATCCTGATTTTGATATTATTTCACTTGACCCTGAAAGAGCATCGAATATTATAAAAGAGAGGCTACAAGACGAAGGCTTTCACAATGTTAAAACACACAAACATAAAGGATTTGGGGAAATTATAGCTCCTCATTATGATATTACAGTTGGAAATGACACCGTTGCATTTATTTATGAACCACTCGCATGTCATAGTTACAATGTTATCCGCATTAAAGGAAAAAAGGTTAATGTCGCAACTCTTGATACCATGCTTAGCTTTTATTTAGCATTCTTATATGCTAACAGACCATATTATGATCATGATCGTATATATTGCATGTCTCAATATCTTTTCTTAGTTCAATCAAGAAATCGTCTACAGCAAAAAGGAGTATTAAAAAGATTTAGTCTTCAATGCATCGGTAAACAAGCTACTCTAGAAGATATGCGCAATGAAAAAAGCAAGAAATACGAAGAACTAAAAGGAAAGAGAGGTTCAAGAGAGTATGAAGAGTACTTTTTACGATATGCCCCAGGAGAGAAAAATAAGAAAAATAAGGTAAATAAAAATACTAAAAAGAAATCTAAAACACGTGGTAAAAAAGTAATTAAATCAAAAAAGAAGACTCGTAAAAATAAAAAGGGTCTGTTTGGCTTTTAAAAGTTGATAATATATATAGTTAATGAAAACCGAACTTATATTATCAATTATCCTATTTATTGTTGTATTAATTATTACACACCCAAGAATAAAGGAAACATTCACGCCATATGATACATGCGTTGGTCAAGGATATCCAATGAATTGGTGTCTTAAGACTGCTGCTAATAATAGCGCATCCGATCCTTGTATTTGTCCTCCAGGACAAAAATTATCTAGACGTTATGGTACATGTTACTGTCAAGGCTATGCATCGTGAGAAGACATTTTACATAACATATCTCTCAATAAACGTGTTAGTGTACCTATTATACCTTTATATAATGCCGAACTGCTTATAAATGATGGAACAGAATTATTAGAGAGAATATCTAATGTTCCAACCACAATATATAATATCAAATAGGTCAATCTGAAAATTATCATTTGATGAAATCCCCATTTATTAACCCAACTACATATTCCAGACGCATTTTCGTTAAAAAACTTTGATGCGTCATTTGCACCATCTATTATTCTTACATGAGGATTAACCTCTTTCATTGTTAACAACATTTTATGAAACTTAGAGAAACACATTAGATCAATATATAGGCTTGGTCTAACCGAATCTGTAAATAAATATGGCACTATCCCGTCTACATATTTCTCATTATAACGCATATTGCCGTCTACTAGTATTGGAATAAAACATGAAGAATAAACTGCTTCTACAAGATCGTCGCGACTATCAAAATTATCTACTAGTTCATGCGTACCAGTTTCTAGATTTGTGCGTGTAATAAATAAACGCCCTTTAGCTTTTTGGAAAAAATTGTCATCTTTAAGAGCATTATCGACAACCTTTTCTACTATTTCTCGCAAGACAAATAACTTGCCATTATCACGTAAACATTTCTGTAAACCACCATAAAGTTCTTCCAAATTGAGAGATTTATCTGATAAATGATCAACTGCAAGCAACGATCCAATACTACAGCCTGAAATGCGATTTACATGGATTTTGTTTTGACACTCCAAACTCTTAATGTAAAGTAATGCACCATAACCATATCCTCCATTAAATGCACCACCGCTTATTACTAAATCTATCTCCTTTGGTTTATCAAGCCCATTCATACTATTTTTAGTTACTGCATCTATATAGCTTCTAAGTAAATCTATGTCGGTGTTCTCATCATTTTCCATTACACAGACAATATATAAAATAACATAAATAGTGAACGCTAATAATAAAAATGACTACATTAAATAGACCGAATTGGGATGAATATTTTACGTCATTAGCAAAAGTAACATCTACAAGATCTGCTTGTGAAAGATTACAAGTAGGATGCGTATTGGTTAAAGATAATCGAATTGTATCGCAAGGCTATAATGGTTATTTACCAGGTTGTGTGCACGAGCAAGTGATGAGGGACGGACATGAAATCGCAACTGTTCATGCTGAACAAAATGCAGTTACTGATTGTGCACGGAGAGGAGTTTCATGTGATGGTGCTACTGCCTATATTACACATTATCCATGTATAAATTGCTCAAAAATATTATGTGCTTCGGGAATAAGAGAAATCAATTATATTAATGATTACAGAAATGATACAATGAGTGCTTACTTCTGTAAATTATCAAATGTTACCTTAAAAAAGTGTTCAGCTACTGATCTTTGAAACTAATTTTGATGAAGCATAAATCACTCCACCAAATACTAAACAGTTTATCAATCGTCCGGTTAAATTAACATCTCCTCCTTTGCCATAACACATAGGCAATGTATTCAGAAATGTTCTTCTTACCGCTGGTAATTGATACATAAAATAAAACACGGCAATAAGCAATGGCAAACTTATTTCAGCATAAACATCATCCCAAGTGTCTTTTGTTTGTTGAGTTTTTGCATTTTGACGAATTATTTCTTCAGATGTCACATGCTCGGTAATATAATCATTTGTTTGTGCAGGAATAAAATTGGGCTTAATTTCTTCATCTGACGTTATATTACTTTGATCCATTGGTATATCTCTGCTAGGAAGTCCTAGCATTCCACTTGCACTTGCTTTTTGAATACCGTTAATAAGCTCGTTATCTCGCTCTCTTAATTGCTCTGCTTTATTCGCCTCATTTTCTACGATTGTATTAGTATTTCCTTCATCTTTTTCGTGCGTAACAAGTTGAACATTTTGGTCAGGAGCACTACCAGAAGTAGGAAGCTCCGCTAAACTAGTTGTCGTAATTCCACCAGAATCCATTTATTATAACTCAGTTCTTATAATAAAATAGATTACGCAAAAGTAACGTGTTTTTGCGATTCACACTTTTTTGTTTCTGCTTTGAACTTATAACACGATCCGCCATGAAGATATGTTGTATTTTCTACCTCGCCTGTTTTTGGCGATTGAAATGTATAACAATCCTCATTGCGACACGTTCTTCTAAACAGACTAGCTAATCCAATTCCTAGAATAATAGAAATAACTACTTGTCCAAACTTTGTATGCATTGATTTAATAATATTCTGTATCATATACATTATTCAAATATTATTACTCCTGAATTGGTATAACTTTCATACCAGTTTTTGGACATTTTACTTCATTTGCCTTATAAGAAAAACAATTACCTGCTTTATCTCGGTACTCGATCTTACCTGCGTTTTCTGGAGTTGGATAAACGAGTACGGTCTCAGTAGGGGCGGCTGATAGGTAAACGAATAATAATCCTATTACAAATGCAGCTATAAATATCGGAAGTTTTATATATTTCATCTTCATTGATATATAAATCTATTATATATTTTCTATTTATTATTCTTAAGCACTGCAGGTTCTTCAAGAATCACAACAGCCTCTTCATATGTGTAAGGGTCCTGTATTAAATGATATATACCATCATCACATGTAAACTTTCCGCCACCTCTTTCACCGTTAGAACATTCAATTGCATTTTTAGAAAATCTTAATTCGCGATATTTGGTAGCCTCAGGCTGAATCTCATTAACATAGTGTGATACCATATCACTAATAATAGAAGGATTATTTGTCTCATTATATTGTCTTGATAATCTGCGCAATTTATCAATTGCAATGGAAATATTTGTCTTAGTTTCTCTTCTTTGTTCTAATGTTTTTTTTCCTTGAACAATATTAACAAATGTATCATCTACGTCTCTTAAACTGGCAGTAATATTATCAAAATCATCTTTTTGTTCAACAAACACACTCATGGCTTCTGACTCGCTAATGAAACCAAATAACATATTTAGTTTTGTTCGGATAATTTTAGTTCTAGCATCTTCGCTTTCTTCGCTTGCAAATGTATAAAGCGAATCTACTTGCTGATAATCACCTCGGTTAATTTCAATATCTAAGGCACATGGTCCTTGTGTTGCAGTACATCTTGCTCTAAGAATTGTACCTTCTTGTGAAAAAACCATTCCGCCCAATTTACCGCAGTTAGTACATTTTTTTTTCATAGCAGCAATTGCCTGCAGTTTAGCAGACTTATCAATTGATCTATCCCTGATAATTTTGCGACGAGTCTTTGTAATAGAGGTTTCATATTCATCCTTAAGCTTATAGTATTCTTCTAATGCATTTATGGTGGGTTGATCCATTATATACATATTACGTATATATTTTCCTTTCTAATACAGCGATCTCAGGATGATTATTCCATGTAGGCAAATCAGTTATCATAGTAGAGTTTGCTTTATTTTTAATAAGGGCTAGATTTTGTAACTTTGATACAATATATTCTTGTTTTTTTCTATTTTTATCAGCAATTTCGCTAGGGGTTAATTTGCCTTTATATTTATAAGTCAAAAAACTGCCTACAACTAAGAAGAACAATACGAGCATTGTAAAGTTGAAAAATATACTAATATTGCGGTCTTTAAACTTCCTACATTCTTTCAATGTTTGGGTTAACCAATATTTTACTCCTGGTTCTGTAAGCACTGGACGTTCCATTAATTATTACTTCTATAATTCCAAAATAAATTGTGCTTATTTAGTATAGATGGCTGATTCAAGTACTCCTAATCCTACTAGTTCAATTATATGGTTCTTTATAGTCACCACGCTTTATACAGTTGCCGAATACACTGGAACTAAAAAAATGGGTCAAGATTCCAGCGGCACATCTAGAATGTATTTTGCCGGATATGTATTATTAATTATCATAGGCGAGTTTTTCGTTAATCTAGGAGTCACGCAGGCTATGTGCGGTAGTGCGGAATGGTCCACCGCATTAATGGTTACTATATTTCCATGGGGATTTATTTTTGGTATATTGACATTATTGCTCTCCATGTTTCCAGGATGGTTATCGCCATTCTCAAACACATTTGGTTATGGAGTAGCAATTTTAGCAGGCCTTAATAATATTCTAGCTGATATTTTAGAACCTAATCCCAAGGGAAAGAAAACACCAGAATCACAAGACATGGATGAAGCATTGGCTCATATTTATTCTGATAAAAGTCTCTTAGTCAATGAGATTACTGTAGATAATTTTGATTACTTTTGGGAGAAAATGAGAGGTGTATTTAAGAAAGGGGTTTTCGCTGACCAAGGATTAAAAGGTCAACTTTACAGCATGATTGTATTAAAAGACACTGTTGCTGCGTATATATGGTATTTGTTAGCAGGATTATTAATAACATCTGTAAGCTACAATTATATTGTCAATACATCATGCAGCACTAGTGCAAAAGACATGCAAAAGCGTCATGATGAATATGAACAACAGTTAGCAGAGGCACAAGAAAAAGCACAAAAAGCAAAAGAAACAAAAAGAGTGTATACAAGTAATGAATAAACACCTACTACAAAGTAAAGCATATTATAGTTTTAATTATCAATAATATGTTTAAAAATCAATATGTGGCATTGAGATGTAATACAGAACAGAAAAATATGAAATGATTGCGATTAAAATCGCAACAAGCCAGGCAGGAAGAACACTTCTGGAAGAATATCCAACTCCAAACTCTCGTAAAGATCCGTCTTTATTAAAAATTAGTGGAGTCTTGCTTAATACAATAAATGTATATGCAACTACAAAAATACTGATTGCTACAGAAGTTATGTTACGTTTGATAAAATTACGATTCATAATACTATTACTATTATCAGATATAAAAAACGACTATTTATCTTTTATCTTTTAGACTACACACGCCAGTTAAATTGTTTTTGATTACCTTCATTGATCGCCCATCAACGTCACTGTTTACTTTTGAGATTGCCTCAGCATAAGCTTCTCCTGATTTTCCATCTGTCATAAAAGTATTATACTTTTCGTTTGCCAGTCTAGATAATGATTTGGCTGCTCCTGACTTTACTACATCTACTGCTTTTCCTGAATCATCGTCTTCCCACCCATCTTCATGATCTTTTACATACCATTTTTTTGCATGCGAATGAAGAGGTCTTTCATTTTGACTCAATCCAGAAAGACTTTTCTTTATCATACCAACAATTGCTCTTGGTTCGTCATTTTCAATCAAATCTAAATCGCTCATCTCTACCGTTAGTTTCTTAGCGAAATCTTGAATAGACATAGCATTTGCACAATTCTCGTTAAGGAACAGCTGAATATTGAATATATTATTATTACTATTTGTATTGTTGTAACTTCCACTTGTGTGATGTCCTCCATTTAAATTACTGGTTGCAAGCTTTTCAACTAGTTCACAGTTTTTATTAACGACTTCTTTCATAAGACCTACCATTTCTTTTAATGACTCAGCAGTGGTCACTTCATGTGTTGCAGTAGATGTGTTAGTTTTCTCGTCTTCAAAATTGCATTTCTTTTGATGTCTGTAGAGATTTTGACGATTGGCATAACATTTTCCACACTCGCATATGAAGTCAGATTCAATTGTAGCTCCTTTTTCCTCTTTTTTCGTAGTCATAGTGTAGTCATCTGTAGTCATTGGCGGACATGTGTGTTTCTTCGTCTTAAGATGTCTTTTCCAATTTCCAAGTTTACACGTAAAGAAGTCACACTTTTTGCAATGATATTCTTCCAGCTCTTTCTGGCTCTTTTTTGCTCCTTCTTGTAGTCCTAACGTAGTCATATAATGACTACAGAAAAAAGAGCTTAAGTTCTTTACAAAATAGACATAGTGCCTTTTTTTCAGCCCTACATAACTTTCTTACATGGTTTTTAAAAACTATGTTTTTTCTTCTCTAGGCTCTCTAAATAAATCATGTTTTTTACCCTGTTTTCAATTCTCTAAAATATTTTGAGTGTTTCTTGGGTATTTATAAATATATCTGAGGGTCTTTGGAAAAGTAAAAAAAAGTTAAAAACGTTAAATCCATTATAATATCACCAACAAAAATATTTGTTTACAACATTCATTAAAAAATTGAAAACTATGTTTTACTTTTGGATTTTCATCATCAAAGAAAAAATGAGCAATCAATCCCATGTTAATTCCTCTTCTCCCAAAGACTATTCTATTGAATGGTCAATCAATGACGGGAGCTACAATCCATGCGCTATCATTACTTACGTTCACGATAATACCGGAATAAAAAGTGAATCTGAGCTTGCGAATATTGCAGCAGAGCAAGTTATTCATTCAATATCAGAAAAAAAAGACTATATATGCTTCAATGGTCCGTTTACGTACTTTGCAGGAGCTGTAAAAGAGAAATCGTGTGAAACAGTTGTTATTAAAAATAATGACCCGATCACACTCTCGCAATTCTTGCGTACTACACCACCGTCGAGAATAAATGTGATTGAAAATAAGGTAATAATTGTCTCGGCACTAGACGGATAATCATTAAAAAATACTTACCTACATATATTTTTTTGTTGCCAAATATGCACCCTACATCTATGAAATCATTCTACATCGCCACATGGGACAGCACAATGTCTTAGAGTTACCAAACTACTTGACTTCCATTTTTTTCCAACTGCCCATTCACTCATTATATAAGCGTCGCCGTGATTTAATACTATGTTTATTTCACTACTAATAATCGCTCTTGAATAATACCATCTGTATCTTAAATCCATGCTTTTACCACACTTTATCGCAAATACCTTTTTTCTTTCACTATCGCCGTGCCACCCTATCCCCACATTGGTTTTTTTTTCAAACTTTTTATATTTATTGCCTTCACACACTAGATTATCTGCTTTATTACCACCTAGCATTTGAAGCCTACTAACTGCATTTTTAAGACACGGTACATCAGACCAAGCAATAATTCTACCCTTTTTATTTTCATAATCCGGCTCTTGACTTTCTTCACTATACATCAAGTTATGTCTTCGTCTTTTGTTTAAAACCTTCTTTCTGCGAGTATCATAATATTTATTATCCCATTCCAGTCCCTCTTGTTCAATATATAATTCATCTGCTTCTTTACCTGATAATAGATTGCGTATAATTATTACAAACGCAGAGGGGCAAGTTTTTTTATATTCATCTGGAAGAACAGTTTTAAGGTCAATTATCTCACATACACGTTTTGTATCCCAAACTCTTCTCATTATGCCTTCAGCATCTTCAGCTTTAACTCCTTCTTTTGCTTCCTCTCCTATAATTTGCATTCCAGCATGGTTTTCTCCTTGATCTCCGCAAGTAAATGTATATGATGATGTATTCATATTCATATTCATATTTGTTATTTTACTATTTGTTTGATATTTAAAAAATAGTAAAAATATTTTCAATTTTTTTATAAACATTACCTGATTATTGTAGATGGTTTTTTACATTAAAAAACTTATAGTTCGTCGCCATAGTCAGCATCTCTAATATTATCATCTTCTCCGTTATAATCAATTGCAAACTCCTGATCTTCTATCATTCGAGCTTCGTTTTCTTCTACAATAGCATCCAGTTCAAAGACATCCATTAAACCCTTAGTAACTCCATCGATTTGATTGAGTCGAGCTTCGCGGATAGTACGTTCCTCCATTGCACTTCTTTCTTGATCATATGTATCTCCTTCGTATACTCTAAAACCCTTTTGCATACCAACTGACCAGCGACCAATTCTGTGATTTTTAAACATATTCTCAATCTCTCTTTCTTCATCAGTTAATTCTGTTAAGAACTCGACAATTTGATCTTTTTCCTTTTCTTTGCCACGTGTTACCTTTTCCATTAAATCCTCGTAATTTAAATCAATTACCTTTTTATCTTGACAGGCAACGCTCATAAAAGAAACCATAAGCCCTGCGATTTTTTCAGACATTAGTTTTTTCTCTCCAGACATTATTTCCAACATAGGTGCTCTACCTTCTTGACCTAATACCACATCGACTTGTTCTCGCAGTAAAGGATTGCTAGGTCTTTCTAGTTTTTCGTCATAAAAGTCTTCTCTATCAACCAGTTCCATCATGTTAATAAGTGCATTTAAGATGTAGAACTTGAATAAATATTTCACCATTTTATCATCAAAAACAGATTGTACTACGCCTTCTGGTGTATTTACTGGTGCGATATACATTGTATCATCTGATATAGCCCATAATTGTCTTCCCTCAAACTGAAAAACCTGAAGCAGTGATTTAATTTGACTGTCTCCATAAAACTTTGAAAGAGGACTATAATGATCTCTTGCTTGACTTCTAATATCTTGTTGATGTTGATCTGATAGATTCCAGCAGGGAGGAACTTTTACATTATTGTATGCAACTTCGTTAATAATAATATTTGGGAACACTCTAGAAATTAGCCATGAAACACTCTTTGCAAAATTAGCCATTTGAAAAACGGTTGAGTCATTACTTGATGGATCAGGGCGAAACTCTGTGATTGATGTAAGACATTCTGCAAACTTTGTATGTCCTTCAGGATTATTTCGACGTACAAAATCAGAAATAGCACTCTGCATTTGGTCATTAACAGTCTGCAGATAATTTTTCATACTTCTAACTTCATCTGTATCTTTATCAGCCGGAAGATCTCCAACACCGAATCTATCAATAACATCTAACATACCATTGATAAATGGAGTTGGCAAGATATTTACCTCACTATCATTAACCGACGATAGTCTGTCGCGAAGTCTTTGAATATTACTTAGAACAAGAGTTCTGATGTCAAGAGAAACAATATTATTTTTGTTAATAATTGACATTAATCGAGCAAGGGTCTCATTATCAAAGTTTCGGCCATCTCTTTTGAGTTTTTTAATTTTATCTTTGATGGAATCAGATATATTGAAATCGTCAGGTTTATCCATACAGATAGCTCTCAATTCTTCGCTGATTGGTATATCACTGTTATATTTGCAATAAACCATAAATGCACGATAAATTGTTTCTTCGTCAAACTCTGGAGGTAAATTAGGGAACTCAATACGAGTATCTGTAGGGTCAAATAAGATTGACGCCTTAGACATCGCGCCTACATCGTCCAAGACTGCTCTCAAGTCTCTTACAATATTGTTGTCAATATTGATAGACCCTTCCTTGTCTGAGAAATATTTATAGGTTTCATCGTTATTTTCATTACAACAGGCATTTTCTAAAAATGGGATCTTTGCAGCGTTTGATAGAATCGCTTGATGATCAGCTATATTTTTAGTGACAACTTTTTGCACAGCAGTTTCAATTGATAATGCAAGATAGATTATTTTTGATCGCAATGCATTGATTTTTTCAAATTGACCCTTTGATCCGCGTTTTATATCAGTTAAAAATTGTTCTTGGAACTCTTTTGATGGAGGCAATACCGAAACATTAACTGGTTTCAAAGGCGGTAGAAAGTTAATCCAGTTTGTAATATCGAGATCAGCAGGAATGTATTCTTCTTGATTAATCGCATCATATTCGGATTTTGAAACAATTCTCTCTTGAATAACATCACTAGCGATGATAAACTTGTCTATAAGAGATTTCATCTTTGATACAATCTTGCGTTGACTCAGTTTTTTAATAGAGTTCCATGGTTCAATTGAACTTTTAATACCATCGGTTACGCAGGCAATATATTCTATTCCCGAATCATCGCCATTTCCAAAAACAGGATATCCGGAGAACGATTTAACACAACCAGGATATGTTTTTCTAGTTCTTAGTGATGGGATACTTGTTTGGATGCCAATAAGCAGGAAACTAAGTGTAATTAAAATGAGAGTTTGATCATAAACAATGTCATATGGATCTGGTTCCTTTTTCTTCCCCTTCTGTGCAGCAATAGCGTTTTCATAATCTTGTCGAGCAGGCATACTCTTTGCTAGAAGTTTTGCGGTTTGGCTAATAACAAACTCTTCCAAAGCATTAGTATTGAGACCCATGTATCTAGAAATTGCTCGCATTACTCTTGAAATCTTTTCAGATTCAGGATCACCAAATGTTTCCTTTTTTGCATTTGGCGCTTGAGCAATTGCATTTCCAATATCAGCTTCCATAACATCTCGAGAACGCATGACAAATCCTTCTTCTGTGAAACCTTCTTCTGTACTAAAATCAATGCGTGTGATTATCCATCCGCTATATTGATCGACAATTGCTTCGCCATCTCCACCTTCTTCTCCTTGCTGGTCAGCAATTAATTGAAGTTCATAGAAATAATTTCCACCAGAAACATAAACATCTGCAAGTTTTGATACAAAGGTTGGAAGTAACTTCACATTGGATGTATTGCAATATAACCACCACTGATCTTCTTCGGGATTTGCAGGACGGGTATAATATGCTACAAATTGCGTAATGTTGTTTTGTCTTTTAACGAAATCACTTTGTGATAAAATAAGACTAAGCAGTCCTGCGTGTGGTGATTTTTCAACAACCACTTCTTTTGCCGATGCCCCAAGCTCAAACTTAAGTGTATCATTTTTTGTAAACTCACTTGTTAGCAATGTGATTAATGGTGTTAGGCGAGCAGCTGCGTTATTTCCAGCAGCCATTATTTTTTTATCAATTTCCTTAGATCCCAATTTTAATCTTTCACTGAACTCTTTTGTCATATCTTTAATGGCATTTTGTTGCATGTCAATAGTAGCAGCAGGAACTGCAACACAGTCATTATTTATACTAATACACTTATCAGCTAGATTACAAAATAATGCGTTTGAATTAGCCATAGTTGTCTCTGGAATGCTTTCATCGCGAATCCAAGTATTATCTCTTCTTTTGTAGAAGAATACTTGATCATCGCTAATAGAAACAAGTGCATAATCTCCATCCTTTACTGGTCTGTAACCAAGAATCATTGCTTCTGCTTCTATTTTTGCATCATCGGTGCTCATTCCAGTAGATTCAGAGATCTTATTTTGGAGATATGCGATTTTTGATGATTCTTCTATAATAATATCTAACTCTGCTTGATGTGAGTTAATAACATCATAATATGTTTTATCAAATTGTTTATCATAACTGATATCTTTTCCATTATCATCAGCAAGTTCATCAATAGAAAGATATTTCTTAGAGAGAACACGTGTAGAACATGCCTTATTATTTACATTATCAGTTTGAGCAGTTGATTTACTAATAGTAAACTCTTCTTTTTCTAATAGTGTGGCCATTCCATCTGGTAACATGAGATCAGAAGACATCATTGCAATAACATCATTGAAGTATCTAGACGAGTCGATTTTATTCATTAAATTAATGATCTCTCCGTCACTGTATTTGTCAAGAGGAACTTTATCAAATCTATATCCTTCATTCACTTCAACATTCGCCTCTGGTGATTGGCGTAGGAGATCAAGAATCAGTGGTAGTGTTCTTCGAGACACACCTGCCTTGGTAAGCTGCTCATAATCTCTTTTCTTTATAACATAATCTTTCTTCCAATTGGTAATTTTATCAGAAATGAACTCAGTTATTTCCTGATATTGCATAAAGGATAAATCTCTCTGGTAAACAAGGAAAGGTTCCAGATAAGAGAGAACAGCATTTATGCTCAAAGTTCCGGTGATATGTTTTTTAATTAGATTGAAAAGAACGCGTGTTTTTGGAATGATATTTTCCAGATATGTTTTGTAATCTGTTTCGGAATATTCATTTGGAAGATATTCTCTTACGTCTTCCAGGTATTTATTTTCATCAAACTCAACAGGTTCTTTTCCAACAGGTTTAACTGTAACCGATGTTAATTTATTCAACATACGCCAATATGATAGGTGATTTCTAGAGAGATTGCACTTCATCATAATATTTGTGGATGGTAAGTTTACATGTGAGAATCTAACGACAGATTCTGGTAAAGTTAGAAAAGATTTAATACTCATCTCATCTGGGCGAGTTACCTTTTTAATTTTAATCACTTCGCCTCCACCAGCAACTCTTTGGGTTTCAAGAGTGTTCATACCAAGATTATATTCTTGAATAAGGAATCGTTTGCGCTTGATGTTATCATTTTTGGAAACAGATGAATAAAAATCGTATAAATTGTCAACAATCGCAGTTAAATTACTTTCAACGCGTTGTGTTGTAATAGTTCCATTTTCTGAGTCAGGAGGCCCAAAAGGAGTCCAGTATTTATCAACAGATTTAATCATGTAATCATAACCATTTTGTCCATCGGTGATTTCTCCCTGATTAAAAGCTCTGATCACTTCTGTTTCTGCAGTTCTGATAGCGGCCAAAGTTTCTGGATCTACATCATTATATTCTTTGGCAACTTCTTCATCAACGTCGTATAATTTTTTGGTATTACGTACAACAGGTAAAATCCAATAAAGTTTTTGGTTTAGAACTTCAAGAGATTGAACTAATGGCTTGAAGTCTGCACCTTGAATATCAGGCATTTGAGCATTACCGTTAGCATCGAACTTGGAAAATTGCGTTCTAAGCTGTTTGAATCGTTCAATCATACGGTGAATATTGTTGAGAACAGTTTGAGTTCTTTCAGCATTAGGAATGTCAGAGAGCATTTCGTTAAGAAGATCAGTAGCCTGTTTGTCGATACCATATCTTTTTTCGTCTTCTGGAACTTCAACCATCATGGCAATCGCTCCTAATTTTTCTCCAAATTGTATTTGATCTGCTGCAATTATAACATTTTTCACGCGTTCTCTGAACTCAGGTTCGGGCAATGGAGTCAATGCGTCTTCCTCAGTTGTTTCAATAATTTCTTCATCTTCTTCAGGTGATGTAGGTGTAGTAATTTTTTCTGGAATAGGGGATATCATATCAGCAGGGTTGTCTTGAGTAGGTGTTTCTCTCTTGACAATTTTTTCAATTGGTAAATCCGAAGGAATACCGTTGTATTTAAAATCAATATAAATCGTTTCATCGTCAACAAGTTTAATTTCAATTTGATCTTCGTCTAAGTTGGTAATAAGACCGGTCATAATAACAGGAAGTTCACCGCCAAAATAAAGATCAATCCATTGAGATGGTACTAAACCATTTTGCCGTGCATAACTTGGAGAATCAGCTCTACTTAATATAGCAATTGTCTGAATTGATTCATTTCGAAGTGTTCCATCTTCATTTATGTTTATAGTCGCAGCGGTTCCATCCTGACCAAGTAAATCAAGTTTTTCTTTATCAATGTACTTAATTAGGAAAGGTTTTGCATTTATCTTTGAGTCTGTCGGTGCGACAAACTCGATAATGTCACCGACTTGAAGGTTTATTGACTGTTCAATAGGTTCACTGGCCATTATCTTATACATATACCAGATATTTATCTCTATTACTCATTTTATTGTAAATGAAAGCCAGTTAAAGATTCTCCCAATATTAAGATAATATGCAAGACACAATGAGCACGTGCAGATACGATCTTAACAAAGTAGAAGGCCATAACCTAGCCGATCTGTTCTCAGATGAACAGAGTAAAGTCGATGCACTTCTTAACACTCTCAACCTTAAACAAAAACATTGGGCTGTAGGAGGCAAAAATTATAATGTTGTTCGATATGATAAACAATTTCTATCACAGGATAGAGCCGAAACGGTTGGTCTATTTAGATCAGTAGTCCATCTGGATGGAAAAATTATTTCTTTCGCCCCACCAAAGACGATTTCATATGACTCATTTGTATCTCGTCTAGATAACTCTAAGCCAGTCAAGATCGAAGATTATGTTGAAGGTACAATGATTAATGCTTTTCATACAGGAGAATCATGGGAGATTACTACTAGGAGTTCAGTAGGGGGGCGTGTAGCATTTTACACGATGGACGGTAAACCTCAGACAGGTGTAGAAAATACATTTCGAGGAATGTTTATGGATACTCTACAGCACAATGAGATGATGAATGATGAAGGCGATGATTCTAAAAATGATCTTTTAGCTCAACTTGATAATTTCCCCAAAAATTATTGTTTTTCATTTGTTCTTCAGCATCCTAAAAATCGAATTGTTGTACCATTTACAACACCGCAACTATTTCTAGTAAAGATGTATGAGATTACAGATAATGTTGTAAGTGAAGTAGATATCACTGATGATGTGCGCAGTAAATTGCCTAATTGGCTGCAATATCCTAGAGGAGGAGATGATCTAGCAAGTATGTCTGCGTATCTATCTAGTGGTGATGCAGATTATAAGATTGTTGGGGCTATGATTTCTGGTTTTGATACCGAAGGTCGGCATATGCGCAGTAAATATAGAAACGTAACATATGAGACAGTTCGAAAATTGAGAGGAAATCAGCCGAAACTTCAATATCGTTATCTTATGTTGCGCCAATCACAAAAAGTAAAAGATTATCTACGTTATTATCCTGAACACAAGAATCTGTTTAGTGATTACAGAGATATGATTCATAAGTTTACACACGAACTTCATAGTAAATATATTTCATGTTATGTAAAGAAGGAGGGACCACTTGGTGGTTACTCATCTCAATATAGAACTCATATGTATAAGTTGCACGAGCTATATACAACGAGTCTATCAAAAGAAAACAAGATTGTTAGGAGGAGTGTTGTAGTAACATATGTTAATGAGTTGCATCCTAGTTTGCTTATGCATTCTATTAATTTTCATCATCAACAAGCAAAGGATGATATGGAAATCGTACAGAATACAGAGTGTTAGTAAATAAAGAAAAACAATATTGTTATGAATATCATTTCAATATTGTAAAATTGTTCAATACTTATAAAGTATCTATAATTAATCTATTTTTTTAAAGTATTCGCTGATCGAATTATATATTACCTCCAAGGTCTTGCATGTTTCAGTCAGTATGGCTATAACACTACTTTTATCAGTAGCGTCTTTGAAGCCAATTCGAATAATACTTTCGTCAATATGAGGATGTGGCTTTCTGAACCCACAAAAGTCGAGCGATTTATCAGATTTGGCAGAAGAGCGATCATAATGTCTCGAATAGAGAACATACTCTATTGCTTTACCAAGGGTATAGTCTTCTCCAATTAGCTTGATGTCAAACCCATTAGGTAATGTAGTATCGGTTTGGGTGATCAAACTATCATTTTCTTGAATATCCTTCTTGAATGTAGCGATTTTATCGAGCATAACATGTGCGGCTTTGAAGATAAGAGACATATTATCAAATTGGCCAATAGTTTCAATTTTAAAGTCGAAAGAATCAGGAATATTAATAGTTTGGGCTTTAAGAAGCTTCCAATCTGTAATTTTAAAAGCGATAGTATCTGCATCTAAGCCTTCTGCTTTCATTTCGCTTTCCATTTGGGTAATTTTATCATTAACCAGAACAGGATCTTGTGTATATCCATATGCACATGTAGCGGCGACATTAAAACAACCGTCCTGCTTTGCAGTGCCGATATCAAGTGTGGATGTAAGTTTTAGCTCTTCACCGTCAATATCTTCAGATAGACGAGGTCGAAGACGAGCGATATCAATGAAATCTCCGGTAATTTCGTCAGGAGGAAAGATATCACGAGTTGCTGATTGAGACAGGTATTTTCCTGTATTTTTATCTTTGATTTTAAAGTCGCCAGTTGTAACATAATCTATAATGTCACTATCATTTTTTTTATCGACTTCAACAATGTAGTTTTCAATTGGAAAGTTAGTATCACTAATATGAATTGGAACACAGCTAATACGCTGTTTGATAAGCTCATTATTAAGCCGTGTAGTATTAATTTCAATATTCATTTTACATTCTTCATATGGAGTAGTTCTAAATACTACAGAAGGAATGTCGGACAAAACAATGCGACGTAAAGCGTTTGCAAGACTAACATTTACCCCGGATAAGGTAAACGTCATAATACCGTCAGATTCAGCGAGGTTAGTAACAACAGGATTCATGGTGTATAGTATATTCCCACATAATTTATCTCTATCTCAATTTTTTGAGATATATGAGTTTAAAGATCTCTGAGATAATACTATTATAGTGCAAATGAGTACAATCCTTTATTATAGTAACTTTTGTGAGAATTGTAAACAAGTATTAAGCGTAGTTTCGCGAAGTCCAGTAAAAGATGAAATGCATTTTCTTTGCGTGGATGATAGAGTTAAGGGTACAAATGGTGCTACTTATATTAAACTTCAAAATGGCGAAAAAGTAATTTTGCCACCAACTGTGTCTAGAGTGCCTGCATTACTCTTGTTAAATAGAGGACATCATGTTTTATTTGGCGAAGAGATTATGCAACATATTCAACCTTCGGTAGATGTAATGAAGCAAAAAGCAGTAAAACAGACAGGTGAGCCCATGGCATTTTCTTTAGGCGGTGGAGGATTTGGAGTAGCATCTGATAATTTTAGTTTTCTTGATATGTCACCAGATGATTTAGCAGCAAAAGGCGATGGTGGTATGAGACAGCAACACATGTATGCTGGCGTATCTCATACAGACCAAATAGAAACACCGCCGGATAATTATTCATCTGATACAGTTGGCAATGTATCTATGGAACAGCTTCAGCAGAATAGAGCAAGCGATGTTAGAATGAACGACGGGCCTCCTCCAGGAGGTAGATAAGTGAATCAAATAGAAAAAGCGTTAAAGTGTTTAAAAGAAGAACTATAGAAACTTCATATGAGCATATTAACAGCATTCAATAATCATTTCGAGGAGTTTTTGAATGATGTCATTCGGGTGTTTCCAGATGACATCGATATAGCTACTGCTGCAAATGCCCTTGGTAAGTTGCGAAAAGCGAATCCTCGTCTAATTATCTTAACATTTAAAGAACACGTAAGTACGCAATATGGAGATGAAATTAATGCAGGCAATTTAAACTTTTTTTTAAATAAAGATTATTCGAATGATGTAGAGGGAACATCTCAAGCAAGCGCAATTCTCGATAAAATAGACAAAATTAAAGAACCAATTCGAAATATGGATCCAACCGAACAGGCCAAGGTTCTTCAATATATGCAAAATCTATGTAAGATATGTAATATGTATAATAATTAATGTCTTCAGTGATTTAAAAGTGTATCATTAGTCAATGTATTATGGAAGGTTCTTCAATGACTAATGATGCTTCGCCAGAAAAACCTGGTTTCGACGCCGAAAAGATTAAGTCTTTTACCAAAGTTCTTGGGGACATGATGAATGACATGATTAATGTATTCCCAGAGCTAGAAGAAAATCTTGATACAAACTTATCAATTGTTTGGAAACAAGATGCCCATTTGCCAGCAGAGGTTGTCGAGGCAACCAAAGTGATAATGGAGTATTGTGGTAAGATCTATCCTGCTCGTTTTTTTGATATTCTTTACGAGAATGCAGAGATTTTTGATACCGAGACACCGGTTCTATTTTTACCTGGAATTGATTTTAACATTTTATGGAAAGAGAATATTAGTGATGCAACACGTTCTACGATCTGGAAATATTTGCAGTTGACATTATTTTCAAGTGTATCAAATGTCTCCGATGGAGAATCGTTTGGTGATACGGCTGATTTATTCAAAGCAATTAACGAGGACGAGTTTAAACAGAAGTTGGAGGAGACAATGAGCAGTATGAAAGATATGTTTCAACAAGACGAAGGAAAAGATGGAGAGGAAGGAAAGAGAAATATTAACATGGAGGATTTGCCGAATGCAGAAAGTGTACATGCTCATGTTGCAGGTATGATGGATGGAAAGCTAGGAACGCTTGCTAAGGAGATTGCCGAAGAGACCGCAGCTAATTTAAATATGGATTTTGAAAACGCTACAAGTGTAAACGACGTATTTGCAAAGTTGATGAAGGATCCAACGAAGATAATGGGTATGGTTAAAGATGTAGGATCTAAGTTAGATGAAAAGATCAAGTCGGGTGATATCAAAGAGAGTGAACTACTCGAAGAGGCGAGTGAGTTGATGAAAAAGATGAAAGATATGCCTGGTATGGAGAATATTCAGTCGATGCTAAGTAATATGGGACTGGGTGGTAAAAAAATTAATACTTCAGCAATGCAGGCTCATATGGAACGTACTATGAAACTTGCTCAACAAAAGGAGAGAATGAGAGCTAAGGCTGGTCAAAGAACTATGCCTGAGGTTCCACAATATAGTCAAGAGGAGATGGCTGTAATGGAAGCGAAAGCAGAAAAAGCTCGACAAGAACTACTTGCAGAGTGGGATGACGAGCCAAACCAAACAGTTTTTAGAAGTGGTCCTCGCGCTGAAAGAAGTTCAGTAAAGCCTAGTAAAGGTAAGAAAAAGGGTAAAAAGAAGAAATAAAATAGATGGCTGTATATATAGATGCAAGACACCTTCTGGTTAAATGATCCAACTATTTTATTTAACAAAGATAGCGTAGGACAAGTATGGCCTTCGCCTGGAATGACCTCAAATGAAAAACTTAATGCTATTACTCGCCTGGTAATTTTATTGACTATACTTGGTTATCTAGTAACTGGCAACTTTCGAGTTATAGTTAGTGGCGTAGTTACAATCTTTGCGGTTACAATATTGAAATACTTAAAGAAAGATGATGATATCAAGCAATCTGTACAAAAAGCTGCCAAAGAAGGCTTTTCAACCCTTGACAGAGAAACATTATCACGAATGAGATTTGAAAAACCTACAGATACTAATCCTATGATGAATGTTCTTCTTCCTCAGATTCAAGATACACCCAATAGACCAGCTGCTGCACCAGCTTTCAATCCTGTTGTTGTTGAAGATATTAATAAAAAAACTCAAGAAATGGTTGTTAATAATTTTGACGACAAGAAAGGTATAGACGATAGATTGTTTAAAGATTTAGGCGATAGCTTTCAGTTTGATAGATCAATGATACATTTTAATTCCACTGCTAACACCACAATTCCTAACGATCAAAAGTCGTTTGCCGAGTTTTGTTATGGTGATATGATTTCTTGCAAAGATGGAAATGAACTAGCATGCACACAATCTATGCCTCCTAACTGGATCAATGGAGGAAATTAGGAAAATAATATATTATCTGAATATATAAATGGCCCACGTATCCGATTATACATTCAATAACCAGACCAGAATAGGGGAGGATTCATGTGATCTTAGTCAGCGCAATGTTCAAAATGCAGGTGCTGCTAATTATCTCCTCACTAATTTTCGTCCACAATGCCCAATGGGTGATGCTGTAGAGTTTGCAACGTCTCAGCCAAATATTAATTTTACTGGAAGCCATCAAGTAGGTATCGGAGGATGCAATATTGACCAAAACTCCCAACTACATATTAGTGATTTAACGCGTTCAAGTTGCAAAATCAGTTTATATCAAAGACCTTTTGCAACCGTTCCATTCCTAGGTCGAGGAAAGTCTGATGCTGTTCTTGAGTCTCAGCTTATGCAGGGGGAGCTCGCTAACAATCGTAAGAGTATTAATCCCAGTTCTGAAGTATCCCATATGGGCTATCGTAGCACTCCAATGATTCCTTCACTCAAGGCAACTGTCCAAAATCCAGCAAACCTTGTTGAAGGAGTTGCTGCTGATGGATGGATTCGTGGCGGCATGCCTTCTCGCGAAATGACTCGTGATCAAGATTATGCAAGTTCTCACACATCAAAACAATACGTTTAATTAAATATTACAATTTTTATTATCTACACTTAGTTTATAATGTCTAAGTGTAGATCTATGTATGCTGGCTCATCTGGAGCTGTTAATAACGTAAACACCAACGGTCCTGGAAATGGAAATGGGAAATGGCAAGGTTTAGTATCAACTACAAACACTCGCCCAAGTCTCGTTAGCCACATAAGAAAACGCGCTGATGGTGATAATAAACATGTTGTATTTAAGATGAATCAACTAGGTGGTGTAGGCCGTATATCAACTATGTTTGTTTCTACTGCTGACGGAGTGAAGCATAACTAAATATTTAATACTCATGATAACCTTGATAAATAATAACTTAAAATTATGCGATTATTTATTCTATAATGAATGAAGTATATGATTCAACATTTCTGTGTACATACAAGCAATTAGATGATGACGATTTGTACAGAGCACAGTTTCTACAAGCATTTAAATGTAAAAAATGGGATGATTCTGAAATTACAAGAAAGACTGATGTAATTTTTAATATTGTTGTTAATCATTTCAAACCGTGTTTTGATAGATTTCGAGCGGGAGGAACTAGATTTACACATTTAATGCTATTTATGGGAGAACAACTTACAGACGAGAATCTGTTTAGGATATTGTTCACAATGGATCTATTCAGCGAAACACATCGATGTATTTGTGAAACTATCACTCATGATAAACCTACCACAGAATCTATGAAAGCTTTAATGACGTGTATAAGCTCATAATAATATCCTGTTATAGTATAGATGGCTTCAACTAGAAATAAGAATACTCCAGAAGATTACTGCTTACAACAGAGAAGTTATAAAAACTCAATAGAGCATATTAAGTACAAACATGGTGCATTTGGATCCGCATATAATAACGCCCAGCCCTGTCTTGGGTTTAATGCAAGTCATATGCCTTGGACGGCACTTTCTCACAATCCAGTTGAGATAGAGTCTAGTCTTTTTGGTATAAATGCAAATAATTTAGTCAATCCTCAGCCAAAAGTAGAACCTCAATTGAAGTCTCTGCCAATGAAGAGTTACTTTGATCGTCAGGAATTAATTATGCCAGAAAAACTAGTAGTATCTAAAACTCAAAGACCTTTCCCTATTCCCGAATAAATAATATATAATATATAATTTATCTGAGTAGATTATATAATGTCTGGTCATACATGTCGAGAAACATATTGCAGCTACGGAAGCTATTTACGATCACGAGGATACGATAAATCGATATGTAATCTATTTAATGATATCGAGAATGGGAAAGTTAAAATTGGATCCATTGAACCAAATGGTACATGTGGAGTTGATATAACTGGAAGTGTTAATATACAGCCATGTTCTGAACAACTATTGTGTGATAGTGCAACTGCAGGATGTTTAACTATTTATGGAGGTAATAAAGGATCACCTACTAGTGCGACGAATAAACATACGTTAGGACTTCAGGCTATGACAGGTGCACATATTACTGGTCCTATTATTCAATCAGAGAGCGGCAATGTAACTGAAGCACCCAATAGTGGAGCTATTAATGTTTTTGCAAATAAAAGTCATTTTACTTATCCAATTGAAGGAGATATAACTGGAACAGCCAAGAAAGTAGAGGTTATTGCACCGACTGCTGCTCCTACAAGCACCACTCAAGGTGAGAGTGGCGAAATTAAAGCAACCACGCAACACATATATATATGCTTTGGAGAGAATCTCACGAATGCAGGTAGTTATATCTGGATGAAAAGTCCACTTTTACCCATATAAACACACAATAATTATTTATTTATATAAAGTTGGAATAATTTTATATAAGTAGCATATGAAGTAGTAATAATTCTTCTTTATAATTAAAGTTAATATTGCAATAAAGTATATATATATATGGAACGATATGGCAATATAAAAGGTGGAAAAGTAATAGGTGTAGGTAGTTATGGTTGTGTTTTCTCTCCAGCAATACCATGTAAACATGGTAGACAACCTGAAAATGATATGGTATCTAAGTTAATGGAAACGCTTGATGCTAGAAAAGAAATGGATGAAATCGAGAGAGTGACTGAACGTCTTGGAAAAATCGAAAATGCAGAAAGGTATTTTGGTGGATTTGGTACCTATATGTGTAGACCTGAAAAAATTACAAGTGAGGATCTAGCTGGATATCATTGTGATATAGGTAATATTGCAGATTTGGTGCATAATTCTTCCTCGACAAAATTACCAGATTTAAGTGTTTTGCAGCAAAAGTATCTCGGCAAAACAGTGGGATCATATCTTTCTCATTTAAATGAGAAGGAAGAACTAATATTATTTTTTCAGAACATGATCTCTCTTTTAATGAAAGGAATAATACCTATGAATGAAAAAGGTATATATCATCTTGATATTAAATCAGAAAACGTATTGGTAAAAGAAAATGCTCCGGTAATTATAGATTGGGGTCTCAGCTATTTAACTGATCACAGTAGGCCAATCACAGATGCATCAACGCGCGGAAATGAATATGATGTAGATGAAACAAATATACCGATGACTGCATATTGTATGTTCAATGAACCACTTGTGGCCAGAGCATTTTACCAAACAGCTGATACTATGGGTGGCATGATTGACCCACGCGGTCTTTCTGGTGCAACAACCGTGAGGACTATAATACATCAGCTATATCATAATACATATGATAAAGAGCATATGAGATATTTACTTGGTGGTATTGTTACTCCAGTTATAGAGGTATTGAATCAGTTTCATACATCTCGCGGTGAGATTTATCCATATTCAACAAGCGAGATGTTAATTTCTCAATATTTAACCCGGCAGAGGGAGTTATATTTGCTACAAGGATCATTTGATCATAACAAATTATACACTGACTTTTATTATAATGTTGATATTTGGGGTTGGGTTATGACATTTGTACCTTTTTTAAAATCAGAAATAACTGGCAGAGATGGTTCATTGAGTAGATTTCTTTCATCAGAAAAAAGACGGAACATACGATTAATTATATCTAAAATGATTGAGTATCTATTTGTATGTAAAACAGGTAAATATGATGTTGGAGTTATTGTAGCATTCAATGAAGCCGCAATATCCATGTTATAAAATAGAGGAATGAGTGGTCATCTCATACACTCTTTACTCTCAAAACAAACATTACATCCATACATTTTTATTATGATAATCTGCATTAATTATGCTATATGAGAAAAAATATAAAATATTACTATTATAATGCAGACAATCGTAGGCTATGTAGTAGGAGTTTTTGATAAATATCATCATGGTCACCAGTTTTTACTAGAGAGATGCAAAAAACAGTGTGATTCACTAATTGTTGGTGTTCATACAGATCAATTTGTTGAAAGTTATAAAAGGAAACCATTAGATAATGAAAAAAAAAGATATGAAAATATAAGAAAAAGTCATTTAGCAGATGAGATTGTTATTATAGGAGATGATCATAGTGGATTAATTAGAAAATATAATGTGAAAAAAATGTTCCATGGAGATGATTGGGAAATAAATAGTTATAAAAAACAAATTAAGTATTATGAAGATGGACTAGATAAAATAGGAGTTGAGTTAATCTTGTTACCATACACCAAAGGTATTTCTACTACAATGCAAATTACAAATAAAATACCAAATATGTCTAACTACCAAGAATACTTGTTTGATCTAGATAACACATTATTATTGAACCATAAAGCTATGCCATTTGCAACAGAATTAATTAAAAAAATAAGATCAATAAAAAAGGAAATCAAGGTTGTTACTAACAATAATAGGTACTCACCAAAGGAGATAGCAGATTCGTTGAATATAGCGGGAATACAAATAGAAGAAGAAGAGATATATTCATCACTAAGACATGCACAATTCTATCTAATGGAGAATTATTCGGGTAAAAAAGTATATGTTTGGGGAACAGAAAGTGCAAATGATTGGTTGTTAAAAAATAATATTAATATTGATCTAATTGAAAATGCAGAGGTAATTGTTGTATTATATAAGAACGATTATTGCTACAATGATTTGGTTCAACTTGTTACAAAATGTAACGATGTGCCATATATAATTGGAAATATCGATTATACTTATCCCGATAATACATTAAAATTACCAGATACTGGATGTACTGAAAGTATAATTAAAAATTGTACAGGAAAAGATCCAATATTAGTATGTGGAAAAACAAACCGTAGCATGATAGAGGTGCATCCAGATAGTTTAATGATAGGCGATAGTTTACGCACTGATAAAGTATTTGCAGATAATGCAAATATAGATTTTTTTCATTTACATGAAAATGGAGATATAAGTAATCTAGGTGTGGTATGTGATTATATAGATAATACATTTTGCAAAGAGAAATAGGATCATATTATAAAAAATAAATAATATGATTTCAAATTAAGTAGAATGAGTAGTTTTACAGGCATCGATAAAGTTGACAATAGAAAGTCTCATGTCAAGGTAACTATATTAGGAATGGGATCATTTGGAACTGCTATGGCATATGCAGTAAGCCGTAATGGACATCAAGTTGTTGGTTGGGTTAGGGACATAAAAATAGCTACTGCTATAAATAAAACCAGGCGAAATCCAAAATATTTCTCTGATTTTGTGCTTCCAAATAATATCAGTGCCACCGATAACTTAGCTGAAGCTCTGGACGGAACATCTTTAATCATTCACGCATTACCATGTCAAAATACACCGGAATGGTTGAAAGAAAATCGAGATTTAATTCCACCACATACCCTTTTTGTTTTAACATGCAAGGGTCTTTATCTTCCAACTAAGCAACTAATGGGTCATGCAGTATATGATGCGCTTGATAGAGATCAGCCTATGGCTTTTTTGTCTGGTCCTTCTTTTGCCAAGGGTATTTTAAATGATGACCCCACCGCTTTAGTATGTGCCGCAAAATATCTATATCATGCTGTTGCTGTTCAAAAAATTATGGATGACATTAAACTTAGGATTTACACCACTCAAGATACTATTGGTGTACAGCTTGGAGGAGCTTTGAAAAATCCATTAGCTGTTGGAGCTGGAATGATTTGTGCATCTGGTTTTGGAGTAAATACTTTGAGTGCATATATTACTCGCGGTGCTGCGGAGCTTTCACAATTGTGTGTAGCTATGGGAGGAAATGCAGATACAATTTCAGGGTTGAGTGGTATTGGCGACCTTATGTTAACATGTATGTCATCTGAATCTCGGAATAATACATGTGGAAAACGCTTAGCTGCAGGAGAGACTATTGAAGATATTACAAAAAGTATCACAGTTGAAGGTGTTCCCACTGCGGGCGTAGCCGTTGCATATGCAGATTTATGTAATTTAGATCTACCTATTTTCAGAGAAGTACATAGAATTATTTGTGGTAAAGTTAATGCTGTTGATGCAATTCCTTATTTGATGGGACGTGATTCTAAAAACCACGATGAATGACGACGTTGTCGATTATTATCTTTTCATGATGGTTTGTTTTTTAATTTATTTTCAGCAATTTGTAATGCGTTTCGATTTAGATCTTTAATTGGAAGACATTGGTCTAATATCTCTTTTCGGGTTGTTAACATATTATTATTTGATTTACAAATCAACTCTATAAATGGTCTATCACACTTACGAGGCTTGTTTTTTATATTATAAATTATATTCGGTCTGTATAAAATAATATCTCCTGTTAAAAATAATAGGTTTGCTGGTATAGAACATTGGTTGTCTACAGTGAGATTATCTATAATAGATAATACATGTGGCAATAGTTTGAAATAATTTTTACCACTAATAGGAAAAACATGTGATAAATCATACTCAGGTATTTTCTTTATGGTGCACATGCTGTTCATATCTTTCCATATTTTGCATTTTGATTTCTTAGCTTTCAGGTTAATATTATACATTGCCTTATCTTCTAACATGTAAAATGCTTCCAAATATGGTCTGTATTCTTGATTTTGTAATTTAACATGAACCGATCTTTGAAAGTGAGTTGTAATATGAATATGTTCTACTGGAGATGGATGATAACCTCTGTTCATAAATGATAGGAAATCCTCAGTAAAAGCTATTGGTGGAAGATATACATCATAATTTTTAATTTTTGATTTAATAGAAGGGAATATTAATGATGAAGGTTCACCTTCATTTCTAGCTACTGGCCAGGTATTAGAAGCTATTCCAATTGCTTGTGAGGAACATGTTCTTTTCCCTGTTGGCCAACGAATAGTTCCATCACTTATGTCCACAAAAAATACATCTAATTGAGCTAATTTATTCGCCAGATTTTTATCTTCATCATCGGTTGACTTGTTTTTAACGGGTAATTTAATATACAGAACTCTCCCAAATGCATTCTCATTATGAGGCGTACCATACTCAAATGATTTTCCAAATATATTTTTTATATTTTTTATTGCTTTATCTAATTTTTTTATATTATCTTTATCATTTGGAACAATAATATCCCAATCATCCATATGTGGTTGTTCATGACCACATCTAACAAGTCCGACTAATGAACCAAAATAGATACAGTGCATAACATCTTCTTTTTCAATTTCTTCTAAAAATATTTGTATAAACTGCCAACCTATGGCTGATTTTCTTGTTAATCTTTTATTTGTATGTTGAAATGCAAAAGGATCAGATAAAGCTAATTTATTAGAATCTGTATTAATAAGTTTACTTAATAAACCATATATTTCTTCACGTGTCTTCATATATATATATATATATATCGGTAATTAATATTATATAATTACTTACGTAACATGAGTTTCCTACAATAATTTCATAGACTGGTAATTAATATTACCAGATGAAAATGGCATATTATTATTTAGTTTAGTACCTATAGATTCCGAATCATTTTTTTTTAATCTGTCATCTTTTGTAGCGAGGTTTTCTTGAGAAATACGTTGTTCATATAATGAATTGAATGGTGTTTTTATTGTAATATCACTATCTAACATTTGTTGTCTAGTTGGAATAAGTCCATTTTTATGCCTATCTAAGAAAATACTGTAATAACTATATTGATTTGGTATAACACCTTCAATTGTAAATGTAATATTTGGCCGATACAAGACAATATCACTTATAAAAAATAAATGAGTAGATGGAATAATACAATTTTCATCAGTTGATTTAAAATCTACACAAGATAAAATATGTGGCAGTAACTTCATATACACGTTACGGTTAATCGGTATTAAAGTATCATTTTCTTTCTCGAAAACTGGCCATTCTTTGATATTTAAAGATTTTACTTTATTTTCAACATTGGCTTTTCCGATGTCTTCAAGTTCAAAAAAACTTTTCAAGACATTTTTGTGATATGTTCCACTAGGAAAGTTAAGTCTTTTTGAACCTGCAAAATGACACCATATACTAATATTCGTAATATTATATCCAGCTGACAGCCAATTAAAAAACTCAGGGCTATCCGCTATTTGTGGTAAATAAAGTGTATCATTATTAACTGTCAATAATTTTGCAGGAAATATTTTGTTAAATGAATCTCCTTGCCATCGATCGAGCCACTGTCTTCCGGATGCATCTTTTGGATATTCTATTTTTCCGTTTTCAGTTTTGTGTATATAAAAAAAATCAATCTGCCCAATAGATGGGAAACCTAAATGATGCTTGTGGTTCTCCTCATAAAAAGAAAAATACTGGAGGCCATGTTCATTCATATCAACCAATCTATGTCCTTTATTATTGTTTTTAATTTCCGTAATTGCTTTTTCTAATTTTAAAACATTCTCTTTATCATTCGGCACAGCAACATCCCAATCATCCATATATGGCTCTTCATGGCCGAATCTAGCAAATCCTGGAAGTGAACCATAACATAAACAATGCTCAACATCATATTTACGTAAAATATCTATTATTCCATATTTTATAGTTATCCACCCTAAACTAGATCGTCTTGGTATTACAAACTTTGATCCATAAAATCCAAATAAATCTGATACTTCTAGTTTATCATTTGGTTCTGCCCAATTCATAAAAGTATCTCTTGTTTCTTCAAACCCAATCATTATAGTAGAGTGTATTATCTTAATGATTGTATTTGAACTAATAATTATTGTAGATATAAACAATAACTATGATATATTTACTTTATCATATTATCAATGTTTGATAAAATGATATTTTTGTTTTTGTTTTTGTTTTTGTTTTTGAGGCGATTAAACAACTTAGTTGCTGTAGGCAAGACCACCCATACCACTCATGACACGAAGGACATTGTAGTTGGTAGCGTACACACGGACCTTGGCAGTCTTGGTACCCTCAACGGTGGCGTTGGAAAGCACAAGCTGAAGGGTAGCGTTATCGATACGCGAGAAATTGCAAGAACCAGAAGGCTGGTGCTCCTCAGGGCGTAGAGCGAAAGAGTAGACGTTGATACCAGTGTCGGGGTTGCGAGTGTGGTGCTGGTAAGGCTGGACAAGGTCGAAGTAAGTTCCCTCGCGCTCAGAGAAGCGGTCCTGGCCGTTAAGCTGAAGCTTAGCAGTCACGACAGGGTTCTCACCCCAGCAGTGCATGTCAAGAGCAGTCTCAGCTAGCACGAAAGAACCGGCATCAGACACACCGGATGCGACATCGCCCGCCACACCTCCGAATTGAGGTGCATTGTACTGATCAGCACCAGTGGCAAGGTTACCAGTGGCCCAGAAATCACCAGTGGAACCTTTTGCATCTTGGGCACCGGCATCGACGAAGAGACCAGAAGCGTCAATGTAATCCGCAGCGTTCTTGCCAATGGCCTGAGGACCAGCAAATGCATGAAGAGCATTAGGAAGAGCATCGATGGCATCGGAGTAGTTGAAAGGCTGAGCACCAAGAGTCTTGAAAAGAACAGCGTTGCAATCAAGAGATGCGCAGTAATCAACGTTAGCATCAGGCTGAACAACCCAGACAAGCTCCTTGCAAGGGTGGTTGAAGTTCAACTTGATCTTGTTGCTGGAAGAACCAACAGACTCGTCGCCAGTGAACTGAAGCTGTTCAATGAGGTACTCGTGAGGGTTCTGTGCCATTCTGCGGCGCTCATCAGTGTCAAGGAACACGTAATCAACGTAAAGAGAAGCGGCAACAAGGGACTGGTTGTATGCATGGCTGGCCTTAACAGAGCTGCCGTTGCCCCCGTTTGTGGCTGAATCTTCGCAACCAAGAGTACTGACAGCCCAGAGGCACTCATCAATAGGACGAATGTCAAGGTTGACACGGACCTCGTGGTACTGAAGAGCAATCAAAGGAAGGGCAAGTCCGGGGTTACGGCAGTACCAGAATTGGAAAGGCACGTAAAGAGTGGTCTCAGGGAGTGCGTTGCGAGGAGCGCAGACCTGACGAGGAGCATCAGAATCGCAGGGTCCGTCAACATTGGCGAACTCAGGATCAGTGATGTAGGTAAGCTGGGTGGTGTTACCAACCATCTTGTAGTAACCACGCTCCTGCTCCTTGGAGAGAGTAAGCTGGTTCCAGATGTGCATCCAATCGCCATACTGGCGATCGATGCGCTGACCTCCAATCTCAACCTCAACTTGAGCGATGAGCTGCTCTCCAGGGAAATCAAGCCATCTTGCGAACTTGGCAAGAGACTGGTTGATCTCAGGAAGAGTCACCTGAAGATAGGTGCGGTAGGCAAGATCACCGTTACGTGCAAGGGTGCAAGTAACACGGCGACCGAAATCAGCCTGGCCATTAAAAGTCTGTTCAATAGACTCCATAGCAAAGTTTGTGTAGCGACGGTAAGTCACTTTCCAGAAAGTAATCTGAGGGTTACCCGTAAGATATACGTCTTGTGCGCCGTAAGCGACTAGTTGCATTAATCCACCTCCCATGGTTATATACTATTGCTAAAGAAAATAATTTTGACGAAATATACCGAATTGAACTATCTAACTCTTAAAGTACCGAGATTTCTTTCGATGAACGTTTTAAGATAGTCATCAGAAAGCACTTCTTTTCGCCCTTCATGCTTCTTAGTGAATATATATTTATCGGTTTTCATTGTTATAGTCCATCCATCTAAAAGAGCATTATGAATAAAAATCATCTTTTGAAGACTCTTATAATCCATCAAAGAATCATTTTCAATATCAATACTAATATTATGGTCGCTCATATAATTATATATCGAAACAAGAATCAGCATAATAACGATAAATGTGTTTTCTTTGAATACTAAATTAAACAAAACCTGCATTCTTTTACATATAAGCTATATGCCTACATTCAAGCCAAAGAGTAGTAAGAAAATCCAAGTATGTGCCAAAAGTACAACTACGCTTGATAGCAAACATCGTTCAATTGTAGAAGAAATGACACATGAAGAAGAGGTTGTTCTACCCCAGTTGCAATCTCAAAAAAAGAAATTGAAAAAGGCCCTTAAGATTGAAAAAAATATTGAAAAGGTACTTGAGCTTCAAGAAGAAATTGATGAATTGACAAATAAAATTAAGTTGATTAAATTAGCCAGAAAAAACTACTATTTAGATAATTCAAAGTATGTATTTGAATATTATGAAAATAAAAAACATACTGCAACAGGCATGGGTAAGTCCAAGGTATTGAATAGTTTTTTCAATATTGGTGTCACTACACCAGAAGAAGAGAAGACAGTATTAACCAATGTTCAAAAATACTTAGCCAGCGTAGATGAAGATTTTTTAGATGTAAACAATTTTGTAGTACAAACCGATATTTGTGAACATTGTCATTCTGGAGAATTAATTGCCATAGATCACGAGGGCATGCTTGTATGTAATAATTGTTCTGTTAGTATTCAATTTCTTATTGAAAATGAGAAACCTTCTTACAAAGAACCACCAAAAGAGGTTTGCTTTTATGCATACAAGCGTATTAATCATTTCAGAGAAATATTAGCACAATTTCAAGCGAAAGAAACGACACAGATTCCTGATGAAGTATTGGATAATATTAAGAACCAGATAAAGAAGGAGCGAATTGGCAATAAACAATTAACTAATAAGAGGGCCAAAGATATTCTCAAAAAACTTGGATATAACAAATATTATGAACATATTCCTTTTATTAAAGATAAATTAGGCATAAAGCCTCCAGTTATGAGTCCAGAGCTTGAAGAAAGACTTTGTAGTTTATTTATGGATATTCAAGCCCCTTATGCAAAGTATTGTCCAGATGATAGAGTAAACTTTTTGAACTATTATTACACAGTATATAAGCTATGTGAGTTACTTGAACAAAAAGAGTTTCTTCCATTCTTTCCAATGCTCAAAGATAGAGAGAAAAGGATTGAACAAGATGAGATTTGGAAGAAAATATGTGCAGAGCTAGATTGGGAGTTTATTCCGACTGTTTAATAGAATTGAGTTTATTCGTTATTTCTGTGTAATGATCGCACATTGCATTTAATCGAATATATATATCACGAAATCTCTCTTCTTCACACTTTCCCATTATATAATATCCTGATTCAGTTTGAACTAAACATACCGAAGGACCAATGTGATCTTTGACAGAATTAATTTTAATAATTGCGTTATACAAATTATTTGCATTGATGCAGGAAATGGTTGGTATTCTATTCATAATAAAATCTGCCATTGAAGCAGTAATTTTTCTAGTAGTTTTAAGTGACCATTTACTCATCGTTTCTCTAATAAAAATATAAGAGAAATGATGATTTTAATAATAACGTGTTTATCACATTATTTTATTATTTATAGCATAATTAGCGTGGAAATCCAACAAGATTTGCACCTATACCAAGACCAGCACCGCTGCGAGCGTTTACGGCCATGCTAGGAAGGTATGTGTCAAGAATGCTGAATGTGGCAGCAGCAGTCAATGCAATAAGGGCGATCTCGTCCAATTGGAGAGAACGCTTAGGAATAGCAAAAGCAGCGATAGCTACCATAAGACCCTCAACGAGGTATTTGATAGCACGCTTAAGAAGTTCAGCAAGGTCGATACCCATCATATTCATATCTATAAGTTAACAGTAGAAAAAAATCTTTCAATGCGGTAGAAGCTTAAAAACAGAATGACTAATAGTGTTATAGATGTCAACAACAGAGACTCAAACACCAAGCGGAGTAACCACCCGTCTTAATTCAGACGGCACAGTAAATCCTAAATATGTAGATGTATTGGATGAAGATAAATCAATTGCAGGACAGAAGTTTGTATGTGTATCATTTTTGTCTCCAGAAAAGATTCTGGAGGAGAAAAACACGTTTTTCTTCAAGCAGTTCCTAAAGCAATGGGATATGTCGAAGTCTTTGCAAAAGTACACACAATTTTTGAACTTCATTTCTTATAAGCATAATGTCAACTTTGATGAACTTAGTAAAGATTTAGAGGAGTTTGTTAAGAGTGAGCGTGATAATCTTTTCACTACAACCGTAGAGGACGAGTTTAAAACATTTGTTGATAACAATGAGGAGAAAATGCAAGCAGATTTCGATGAATCGCATTCTTTCCAAACCAGCACACGCGGTATTAAGATTAGAGGTGCATTCCCTACACAGGGAGAGGCAGAAGTTCGTGCCAAGCTACTACGTGAATCTGATCCTAATCACAACGTTTACGTTGGTCCTGTAGGACTATGGATGCCATTCCACCCAGAATCTTACAAAACCGGTAGGGTAGAGTATCTTGAGGATGAGCTCAATCAGCTTATGCATGAGAAAACTAAGAATGAGTCAAAGGCAAAAGAGGATTTCGATTCTCGCGTTAAAGATGCCAAGAAAAAGGCAATGGAGGACAATAAAGAGAAAGCACTCGCTTCTGGAAATAAACTTACACAAACGATTGATGAGGCCGGCAATCTTGTTAGTGTAAAAGATGTAACCACATTTGATAACAAGCTAGGCGATTCAGTTACTGCGGCAGATATTAGAAAGGAGCTATTTAATGATGAAAACGTTGTCACTGACAAAAACACAGATCATGGTTTGTCTGCCCTAACAGATAGCTTGGAAAACACTGTTATTTCAACATCTGAGGACAAAGAAGATACAACCGAGGGTGCGAAAGACGAGTAAATCCAGATTAGTATAAAATAACCAATATATTTCATGATAATTTATGAAATATACGTAAAATATTTGGCAATGATAATTTCTACAAATATATTAATGACTCCACTTCAAAAAAATATATTTTTTAATTTATTTACATGGTTTTTAATTTTACATGATAACACATTTTGGGGATGCACCTCACTATATGGGAAAGGTCTCAATATCGTGCATCAATATATTTGCAGTTTAATTCTTTTCTTAGGACCTCTCTACGGATATTATTATGAAAACATTCTTCTAATGTTAATTACTATTTGTGGGTGGTTTTTTTTAGGACGGTGTGTTATTACTAGTGAAACAAATAAGGTGTGTAAGGATAAAAAAGAAACGTCGTTTAGAAACTTTCCATTTCACATTAAATCACTCTTAGTTCCGAGATTAATGCTCAAAAAAGATCATGATTGGTTAGCTACAAAAATTGATTATGGGATATTATTCATATTGATTTTGTACAATATGTATATGTCTAAAATAATCACACTATAATATAAGCTGTTTATGAATAAAATCATATTAATTTTTGTATTAATGAGCATTATTTCAATCTTTTTCATTTCATATAGTCTTTATGAAAGCGCAATTTCAAAACACTTTTGTGAATTATATCATAATAAAAGTAAAAATCCGTATGCTGATTTAATTCGAAAACTTAATAGATATGATTTGTGTGGAAAGATGGAAGATAATGTTTTTGATCAGTATATACACTGGAATGGAGAGATAATTGCAGGTGTTAAAAATAATATATTGGTTTTTAAGGGAACAGATAGTTTAAATGATATAGAAATGGACCTTTCTCCAACAATAAGTCAAGATAAAAGAGGAATGGTTTATACTGGCATGTATGATATCTACAAAGCGATTAAACCGCAATTAGACCAATTATATTGTGATAAAGTCACCGGTTGGTCACTGGGAGCAGTTTTATCAATATTATACAGTTATGACCATTCACAAAATATAAATGAGGCTATTGTATTTGGACAACCACCAGTTTTTAGTAAAACATTTGTTGATGATTATAACACCTTGTTAGGAGACAAAACGATCTCGTATATTCATAGATTTGATCTAATAGCTCAGCCACTAGATGTATTTCAACCATTTATTAAACCAGAATATTTGAATGCATATCGTGCAGGAAAAATGCACTATATAAAAACAGGTGATTTATTCAATGTTTTTAAACATGGGCTGGGTTATTACCACATGTCATATTTAGAATAGTTTGATATTTACACATTATAACAAACTATTTACCATTTGCTTCGCTTTTTAACATTAATTTTGGGCCCGGTTCTTCTTCTATTTGCTTGTGGATCATATGTTTCTACGTCTTCATCGTCACTATTTAGTTCTTTGGACAAATCCCAAAACTCTTTTGCTCCAAGTTTAAATGTTCCATGAGGTTCTGCTTTGTACCAAAAAATCTGATCTGAAAGTCTGTTACTTTTTGCATTATTGTTTATAACTAAACATTCATAGTTTTCGGTACATTGATCCATAATTTGAGCAAAACTTTCAAATGTAGGAAACATACCTGCATAATTTTCATGAATAATACGTCTATTCTTGATATACGGTTCTCTCAATATGAATACGTAATCTATATTGGTTCGCAAGTTAGGCGGTATACCTAAAGGATATTGCATTGTAATGATAAGCATAATTTTCCAATGTCTACCATTCATGAAAAGCAACCTCATCATTTTGTCTCTTGTCCAACTTGCATCATAAAGACAATCATCAAGAATAACGAAAGCTCTAGGATCAATTGTACTTCTTTTATATGCTTCAATCTCCTTTTTCATTTGTTTTAATACCTGCTTTTGTCTTTTTAGGATATTCTCAATAATCGCACTGTTATATTCGTCATGAATAAAAAGCTTTGGAACATGTTCACTATAAAAACCATTTCCTGCTTCTGTACCTGATATTACTGTTCCAATCGGAATATCTTGGTGATGAAAGAGAAGGTCTCTAACTAGATAAGATTTACCTGTATCACGACGACCAATTAAGACAATGACTGGACCTTTATTTTCATCAGGTCTAAAACTGATGTTACGCATACTAAACTTGCTTAATTCTAACTCAGTTGACATTTGAAAACGAGTTAGAAAATAAAAAAATAGAAAATCCGCGCTTTTGAGTTCTAAAATCTCAATATTTATATCATTTGTCACTAATGGAGTTCACATATAGAAAAAATGATAATTTGTCATTATTTAGCAGTGTTGTTAATCCTGATGGGATGAACGTAACAGACCCACAGAACTATGTTCCTCTATATCACAAGTTTTTCTCTCTTTCAGACAAAAACTTTGATACAATTAACCTCAATCATGTCAAATATCTTGATAGTGTAGGAAATATGAAAGATACAAATGTCTTTGAGTGTAATGTTGTTGATGAGAATGGTACTTCAACCACGAAGGAAGTGTTTTTTAAATATAGCCCATTGCTTGACCCCATTAAGTATATGATGGGTAAATATTCAATTGATGATGAGAATGTTATGAAATTACCACAGTTTGATACTGATAATGGTCATGCTAAAATTAAAGATCCAAACAATGCTGCATATGTAGATAGTTTTTTTACCTATTTGACAAGTCAACTATATCATTCACATGATTTTGTACATGCTCTTGACTTTTATGGATCATTTCTTGCAAACAAAAATGATTTTAGAGTAAATATTGCAGATGATGTTGAATATCTTAACGACTCAGAGTTCTTTCACATCAATCGTAGTTCACTTTTCGAAGTCGATAACACATATGCAAATGGCATATTCAATTTTAATACTAGAAAAAATAAGGAAAAACTTAAATTAGAGACAATAGAAGGCGATAATGTTCTTGAACTAAGTAATATATCTGATCTTCAGCAGCTTGATAATATTTTTGTAGAGAGAAAAGAAGATAATAGCAATGATAGTGCATGCATAGAAGAGGCAAACCTCGTATTTAGCTTTGATATAAAAGAAGGCAGTAATAAAGATGAGGACTCTTCATCTGAATGCTCTTCTAGATCGTCAGTAACAAATAAAGACGATAGTGATGATGAAGATGACGATGATTGCAGTACTGAAAGTGGATTTTCAACTGCGTCAGAAGATATGCTTTTTGCAACCATACCTAGTTTTCCCGTTCAGGTTATCGCTCTTGAAAAATGCGCTAACACATTAGATTCACTTATTGTAGATAAATGTGATGATATGAAAGATCTCGAATGGGGTTCTATGATAATTCAAGTTATTATGATGTTGATATCATATCAGAAAACTTATAGTCTAACTCATAATGATTTGCATACAAATAATATTATGTATGTTCCTACAGAAAAACAATTTTTGTACTATAAAGCTGACGGTAAGCATTATAAAGTTCCAACATTCGGTAGATTGTATAAAATAATTGATTTTGGAAGAGCAATCTATAAGTTCCGAGGAAATGTTATTTGTAGTGATAGCTATCACCCCAAAGGAGATGCAGCAACACAGTATAATTTTGGACCTTATCTTAATGAAGATAAAGCTAGACTAGAGCCCAATTTTAGTTTTGATTTATGCAGATTAGGCTGTTCAATGCTAGATTTTTTTATGGATGAACTTGAAGACTCCCCAAAAGATCCAAAATTAGCCGCAAAAAGAATTATTATGGAGTGGTGTATGGATGATAAAGATCGAAATGTTCTTTACAAGAAAGATGGAGAAGAAAGATATCCTAATTTTAAATTGTATAAAATGATTGCCCGTACTGTTCATAATCATATGCCAATTGATGAATTAAGAAAAGGATACTTTGATCGCTTTGTAGTATCTAAGAAAAAGCTTAACAAAAATGCAAAAATAATGAATATTGATGAATTACCATCATATATGTAAAATGTTATATTTGGAAAATATGCAAATATAACAGGAATTATAATGAAAAAAATATTAGATAAGCTACTAGACTTTCAATTCCCATCAGTAAATACCCTAAAATTAAATTACGCAATTTCATATTATTAAGATTATTTACATGTTCATCAGAACATTTGGAATCTCTTTTACAATAATCCATAACTTGGGTTATTCTTATTTGAAATCCTCGCAGAGAAGCAAAGTTATATACAATTGAAATTACTATTAGAGAGATGGATATATACGCAGGCAATTTATTTCCAGATCCTCTAATTTTTATAGAGTTTTGTTGACAAATATGAAAAAATAACATAGCTGATGTCAACAGTATCAAAGAATTACTTGTCCATCCTGACAAAATAGCATCTGGAGTTAAAGCCTGCATTTGGTATCGATCTAAATAATCATCAATAGGTTCCATATTATAAATATACATGATATTTATTATTACTTTTGCGGTAGGTTAACAAGTTAATTATACTCAATACTAACAAATGAGTCAAAGTGATCATGAATCTAATAATATAGAACCGCATACTGAACTTGATCCAAATACAATAGACTATAATGATATAATTGAAAATGTCAGTAGTGAAATGATTGGTTATGTAAGTGAAAATCCTAATTATGTTCAATGCTTACTACATATAAAGGCATACAGGGATTATCATCGAGGTGAAAAAGATGAGTTTAATGAGAGGATTGAAGTATTAGACGAGAGATATAAAAGATATAATACGATAATTGATTCAACACAGATTATGATTATTGTATTTTCTGCAGGAGCCGCATTTGTTCAAGGCGGAAATAGTTTATTTAATATTTCTGATAACATCTTGAGATTTATTGGATTATGTATTTCTTCTTGGACTGCATTAGCATTGTCAATTGCTAAGTATTATAAATTAGATGAGCAAAAAGAGAACATGAATAATTTAAGACAACAATGTTCTGATTTAGTTAGTGAATTAGGAGCAAGAGAAGATAGATTAAATACATTGTGTTCGAAAGAGATTTGGGCAGGACCACCAGGAGCTCCTCCTCCTCCAGCTGTTACAGCATGGGAAAACGAAAGAGATGAAATGTATAATTCACTTAAAACAATGATTCAAAAAAAACAAACCCTTGTTGCAGTATTTGATCAAATTATGGATTCACAGGAATCTAAAAAATTAATTTTGGCATCAAAAAATAAATCTTTGTTTTACAAAAGGGAAAAACTAAAACTAGACAAACTTTTTCTTGAATACAGAAAAGAAAAAAACGAGCACAATGAAACAAAACTGCAAATTGACGATCGGACCCGGAAATACCCTCGTAAATTAGCTGATATGTCAAAAATACAAACCAATGGCATGTTCAATGCTCAATCTGCTCCTGCAGGCCCTGTAAGTCAAATGCATTATTTTAGTCCTCAGCAAACACGATTAGAAATGTACAATAAAAGGGACACGGTAGATAGCGCTCATGAACAAATAAAAGAATTGGAGTTAGATATGCAGCAGATGTGCCAGCGTGAAGCAGCAATGACAAAACATATAATTGAGTTAAGACAGCAAAATCATGCGTTACACGATGAAATGAATGCACCTAGAGATGAAGAAACGGGACATGGCGGCATCCTAAGCCACTCTCAACTACCTAGTAACTTTGAACATGAGGAAAGTAACAGTAACCACGTTCTAGGGAGAGTCAATGATATGGATTCCAAGGACGAACAAGTGCGATTGAGGAAATTAGACGAAGCAAGGAACTACCATGAAGGACAAAAGGACAGACAAAGAGTTGAAAGGGAATTAGCTGCCAATAAAGATATGTCTAGCGCGGATAAACAAGAAACACTAGATTTTTTGAAAGCGACTTTTCCCAAGAAGGAAGAGCTAGAAAATAAAAAGAATGAGGAAAGAGCTGATGCGAAGGCTCAAGCAAAAAATGATGTACAAGAGAAGAAAAGCGTTATCAAGATCATTAATGAACTGGATGGTCTTGGCGACGATAGTAAGGTATAGTAATGCAACTTAAACAAACGTATCTAATAAAATCACATGACAAAAATCGATTGTTCGAAAGTATACGTAGATGTTTCTACATTTTCTACCGAGGACAATGTATTTGATGGTGCTTTTGCGAACGAAGATATAAAAAAAAATGATTTAGTTGAAAAAGGATTGATGCGGCGTTTAAGTAGTAATGAAAATAAATCGTTTGATGGAATGAAAAACCCATATGTATTTACGTGGTCTGATGATATTCCCAATTATACATGGGCATTTGCTTCAGGATGTTGTGCGTTTTATAACTCGGGGTTAGTCAATCAAACCAATACTCGAATGGTAAGATACTTCGATGAAGACCGTTTTGAAATCTATGCTACAAAAGATATTATAAAAGGAGAAGAATTGACACACACTTACAAAAGTCTCGAATGGAGAGAAGCATTTATTCCATTATATAAAAAATTAACTGATAATAATTAGGTATTTATATTAACGTTAATATGTTTATGATTGATAAATAAAAAATAAAATGAATTAGTTATTTTTTATTTTAAAAGTCAGGGTTTCCTACAAATACAGAGGTTCCTCCTTTACTGTTAACAGTATCTCCTACTTGTTCTAAAACAAACAACCCGACAACACATGAAATATATACCATGACGGTATCTCTAATTAAATATTTCATAGCTAGATCTTCTTTCTGGATAAATCTAATTTCGATAAACTTCGAGATTGCAAATACAACTGCAATTACTGATGCGGTAACGAGATTTCCTTGTTCCATTATAGATCTTTGCTATTTTCCCTTAAGATGTGAAACGCATTAAAGGGTTTCAATATTAAGGGCAGGAGGAGGTCTAACGTCTACGCTTCTATTTAAATCATTAATGTCAGCAATCTCAAGACGAACTTCCTCGCCAATACTCAAAGGTGCATCATCATCATCATCTTCAGCTTCCTCAGCCTTTCTTCTCTCATTTGCCTCGTGTGCAATCTTCTCAAGGCGCTCAACTGTTTTAGGGGCACTTACTGTTGTTTCAGAACCAGCAATATCAACTGCAATATCATTATCATTAAAAGAAATATGTCCAGGTATTTCCGTATCAATGGCTAGAGTTACATTTTCGCTCTCGCTTGATCTATTCGATATAGAATCGTCATTTACAATAACATTTTTGGTGGTTTCATCATTTGAAGATTTATCGCTAGTGCTAGATTCAATGTCGGCATTAATTGCCTCTACTACAGGTTCGGGAGCAGGCTTCTCAATAATTTCCTCGGAAACCTTAACCTCTTCTTCTTGTGTCTCAGACATGTACGCTTTCAAGATATCTTCAACAGGCATAGTCTCTCTAATAGTATTCATAATACACTCTTTAATAATAATTTCTAATTCGCGATTGTGTTTTTGGATTTGGAGTGGAGCAATGCCTTTCTCAAATAAATACACATTTGTGTATATTTTACGCGCTACATTGATATAGATCTTGTGAACAAATTGGTCAACTGATGGAATATCAATATCTACCTTTTTTTGTTCTTGACCAACACGAATACATGTAAGCGCCTTAAGTTGAATAACATGAACACATGTTACCAGGTCTTCTAGGTAACCACACGATGACATTTCAACAATTCTCTTTCGCTCTTCTTCTACAATTTCATTGTTCCACTTTGGAACACGACTTAAAAAAGTTTGAAATGTGATAAGGTATTTATCTTCCTCATCTTCAGTCTCGCACATATGCCATGCTTCATCGAAAATAGATTTCAATCCAGAAACGATAGCAGGTGTGAAGATATTAACAAGTCTAGAGCACCACTCGTTCTTCGATTCAGACAAACTTGCAACAGAATAATCGTCCATAGTTTACATAAATGACACATTTTCTAAAGGCTCTTCAGAACGTATTAGTAAATATGTCAATATGAATGCTATAAACAGTTTTTCATTTCTATATTCCTTCTTAACTCTATTGAATGTAATAAGTAACGTTGCTTTTCTAATATTTGAAATATTATTCATAGTCTCAATATAAGCAAGTAGATCTAATCCACTATATCCCCTCTCATACATTTTATCGCAAAAGCTCATGATATTTTTATAATTATCCTTATCAACCTTATGAATGTTATTTTTAATCCATGTTACTGCTTTCCTTGTATCATTTGATTTTCCAAAACAATTATTTATTGCATAATCATGTAAACTGACCTGTTCACCTTTAATCATAGGAAGTGGCACATATATTTCACAGAATCGAGAGAGAATAGGTTTCAATAATCTGGATTTTTCATTAATAATAATAAAAAAACGGGTGTTATGACTAAATTGTTCTATACATCGTCGTAGGGCGGATTGAGCATCAGTCGTTAATGATTCTGCATTAGTTAATACTACTGATTTGAAGCAAACATCAGATTCCATATTAACGTGTGTCTTTGCAAAAAACTTCAATTCATCTCTGACAAACTTAATTCCTTTACCATGTGCACAATTTGCATATAATACATACGATTTAATTGCTTCCTTATTATTTTTGTAAATCATATCAAGGAAATTATTTAATATCGTGCGCTTACCAGAGCCAGTTGGTCCATGAAAAATAATATTTGGGATCCGATTGCTATTATGAAACTGATCAAGTTTTGTTACTATTTGCGAATGCACTTTCAAGATACTCATGTATTCAAATAACAGCATTTAGGTTTAATATCATAATCGATAAAATGATATTAAATTATTTATGAACATCTGCTTATGCAAAACTATTCAAGCTTTGTGTATACGGATTATTTTTGAATGCAGTAAGAATATCGGGATTCATACGATCACACCCCTGATTATTGTTATAATACTGAGGCATGTTCATGTCTCCATAAGTATCAACACTAGGAATAGCTGTGATGCTTGCAGAACCTGCATTTTGTCTTGTATTTTGTCTAATAGTGTCGTCTCTTAAGGCTACATTCATATTAGAGTTTAGAGTTTGCATATTACCCTGATTTGTTCTTCCTGGAATAGTTTTGTTAGGATTATTTCTCTGATTATAAGCTGCTACCTGAGACATATTAGCCGCATTAAGTGGTGCGGCATTTCCACTATACTGAATACTTGTAGTATCTCTCTCCTGAGTAACAGACTGCTGTTTTGAAACTTTGTAAGCACCAGAGGTTTGACCCTGAACATACATATGTTGACTGCCTTCTTCAGTTTGCTCTCTAATAGTAGTTCTAGTTCTGTCTCCAGGATTGTATACCGGAAGTGCATTAACAGTGCTTTGTGCATTACCGTTTACTCTAGCATTACCAACGACATTCTCCTTTCTCGTGGGTCTCAAAGCATCAAGTACAGGTGCTACCATAGCACTTACTAGTCCTTGAAGTGCACCCATTTCTTGAGGCTGGCGAGTGGTACTTCTATTATTGCAGAGAGCTTTGTATGAACCATTTCCATAATCATTGTTTGTAGGCGCAGCTTTTCCACTAGGAGCAGCAACTCCAGGACCGTCTAATTGTTGCTTATGTGTTTTGTTTACATGACTATTAATATAAGTAGCCTGTCCTTCTTTTGCACCTGCACCATAGTAATCTGTCTCTGAGTAGTCTGGTCTATTTGTATGAGCAAGTATATGATCACTTCTAACAGTAGGACCCTTTTCAACGCCAGTAGTAGTAAACCATCTGCTAGGACCAACTTCATAATTAGTATCAGGTCTATTTTTTTCCATTTTACCCATAGTATTGAGGTTGGCAGCCTCTTTATTAAAATAAGCTGCTGGTCCCTGATGCCCGTCTAAACCAAATGACATTTTTGGATTAGTATCAGTTCTAAGCTGATCAACTGTTTTGGGAAGCCATGCTTTACGATCTTCAACTCCAGCATTATATCCTGAACCACTGCCTTCTGCAGTATAACCCAAACCAAGACCAGGTGCAACCTTGACTTCATCCCATGGTTTGACATTGGCCATTTTAGTACTGGGATTTTGCCTAGACAACATAAACTCTGTTGTATTAGGCATACCATTTGCCCAGGTCATATTGGCTTGAGGCTTGAACAATGGGGCTTGTTCAGTTTTTCTTCTGTGCTGAGATCCACTACCTTGCATATTATCAAGCTGAGATTGAGCAATGTCTACTCCTGCACTTGCGCCCTTAACTCTTGCTCCAAAAAATGGAACCATATTATTGTGCTTGAACTCGGATTTGTTAATTGGCTGTCCAGTTAAAGACATAGATGTTTGTGTTGAACCTCCCACGCTGTCTCTAGGATTGTTTTGTTCAACTTTTTGATAGACTTTTTCATTGAAATATTTATCCGTTGTTTGATTAGGATTTGAATATCTCTTGGGATTAGAATCTTGTACTCCTTTTGTGACAGGATAATTTATAGGAGCAGTGGGAGGACTCACGTTTGGTAATGCGTTTTGTGGCGCACCCATATTTGTGAAACCTTCATTCTTGTTATCATGATTTGATATTACGTATAATCCACCTAATGCTACTAATGGTAATGCTAATTCGGCCATTCTGTATATAATACAATGGAAGATTATAATTTGCTATAAAGCGTATTGTAATCTTCTATAGATTTGCTGATCCACATGTTCCTATGCGGTTACAACTATTTTGTGGTGTTGCTATTCCACCAAATGTTTGTGAATTAATAGATGGAAGTTTGGTATTATCGGTGCAAGGCGCCTGTATCTTAAAATTATCTCTCTCAATTAATCGCGTATTAAGATTGTTTTGAAATGGAATACATGTGTGTTCCTGGGGATCTAGAGGTAAATAAGAGAAATTATTTTGTTCTAAATCACGAGCAGTCCATGCAGGCATAGTAGCTCTGGGCTGTTCTGTAAATGGTTCACATGATGGATATTCAATTGTAGAACTTTTAGGCATCTTCTTAATTTGATCGATACAATCCCTTCCGTCTTTTCTATCAATACCCATTAATGCACTTTCTAAATTAATAGTATTCGTTTGAAGATTCGCTCCCCACTTTTGTAATCTCACAAAAGGATCTTCCATAAAACATGGCTTCATGCCATTTCCGGGAACATCTAGCATATATCTACCCGGTCCCGTTGACTCTTGTATTTGTTTTTTAACTCTATTCGGATCATCGTGAAATCTTGTAAATGACATATCTATATCTTATCGTGAGAGAAAATATATATACATATAATATTAATGGCAGGTAAGTACACTAGAAAAATAGGTAGACGCAAATCTTGCAGTTGCGGTAAAACATCTTGTCGCACATGCGGTAAAAAGATGAAAAAGACTCGCGGTCGTGGTAAAGGTCGTCGTGGTGGTGGATGGAGTGTTTCTGGTGCTACATCAGCTCTATCCGGCATGTCTAACAAAGATGTAATGGGCATTGTTGGCGTAATTCAAACAATGAGCAAGGATCAGGCTCATCCTGAATGGAAAAATGCTTGGCGTGAATGGAAGAGAGGATTTGCTGGTCTCCAGCAATCGATTCCCATGCAGGATGTTATTGCTATGTGCGAGAGCAAAGGTATTAATATGAGTGATTTTTAAATAAACGATTACATAATTATAAATTAAAGATGATAGTGACATAATATTATATCAATGTCATCTAATAATGTTACGTTGAAAATAACAAATATGCCAACAATTTGTCTCAGCATGATTGTTAAGAATGAATCCAAAATTATTTGTAGATTTCTTGATAGCATAAAATCAATTGTTGATTATGCATGTATTTGCGATACAGGTAGTACAGACAATACTGTTGATGTTATCAAACAATATTTTAAAACTAACAACATGAAAGGTAAGGTTATAACCAAAGAGTTTGTTAATTTCCAAGAAAATAGAAATTATGTTTTAAATGAAGCAAAAAAACATGCTGATTATCTATTATTTTTAGATGCTGATATGAAGCTTGTAAATGCTGAAAAGATAGATAAATCAAAATTAAAAGGAGAAGGTTATCTTATTTTACAAAAAGGAGGATCTCTATCCTATTATAATCTGCGCCTTGTTCCCTCAAATAGCCAGTGCAAATATATAGGTGTTACTCATGAGTTCCTTTCATTTGATGGACCAAAACTCAATTTAGACGATGTATATATCGATGATGTCGGAGATGGGGGATGTAAGCAAGATAAGTTTACAAGAGACGAAGCCTTACTAAAAAAAGGACTTCTTGATGAGCCTGAAAATGCCCGATATATGTTTTATCTTGCCAATACATTGAGAGATTTGAAAAAATATGTAGAGGCAATCGATTATTACAAGCAAAGAATCAATGCAGCGGGATGGGAAGAAGAAATATTTTATAGTCAATATCAAATAGGTTTATGTTATGAAATGATGGGCGAACAGTATGAAACCAAGATGGAAACCGCTTATATGAATGCATGGGAGTTAAGACCAACTCGCGCAGAACCATTATATAATTTATCAAAGTATTTCAGATTGAAAGGAAAACACGCTAAAAGTTGGGCATATGCAATGATTGGAAGAGATATCAAAAAGCCAGATGATATCTTGTTTGTACACACTGATAAATATGGTGTAGCATTTGACAGAGAACTAAGTATTGTTTCTTACTATATTCCAATTGCAAATAAGACACATGAGCTTTTCAAAAGAATATTTCAAGAGAATACACTAACTTTGGATCTGAGCAACTATATTTTTTATAAGAAACAATTTGTGCCTGATAAAATATATGATTTTTCATGTAAACACACTCTTGATGTTATGGATAGAGAGATCGAATATTACGGATCATCTCCATGTATAATTCCAAGCGAGAATGGCTATAAAATGAATATTAGACTAGTTAATTATAAAATAAATCCCAATGGATCGTATCACATGGTCAATATCATTTCTACAATCAACAAAATGATTACGCTTGACAAACAATTTAATAAAATAGAACCCGAATCAATATTTACTGAAATTGTAGGTAGCTCTAGAATCCCTAATGGTATGTCCCATGAAATACACGGAGTAGAAGATATTCGGATTTCAGAAATATCAGGTAAAATTATGTTTAATGGAACAATATGTAATAGTAAAAATAAAATAGGCATGTGTATTGGCGAATACAAAGATAACTCAAATATACTGGAACTTGAAATGATGTCATCGTGTGAAAAAAATTGGGTTTTTATACCTGGACGAGATAAACTACAAATTGTATATAGTTGGCATCCTTTGATCATTAAAGAAATTAATGGTAGTAATGGTACTACCAAAGATGTAGCTACTAAAACGACCCCTGCAATATTTAAACATGTACGAGGCTCTACAAATGGTATTATATACAAGAACCATATATACTTTTTCAGTCACATAGTTCTTTACGGATCTCCTAGGAAATATATTGGTATTGTATCAAAGTTTGATAATAACATGGATTATGTAGGTTGCTCATACCCATTTAAACTTTCGGATTCATCAATTGAATATTGTCTTGGAATGATAATTGAAGATGACAGAATCATATTTTCATATAGCGAAAATGATGCTTCTTCAAAGGTTGCAATAATTAATCGAGAAAGATTCTTTAAAGAACATTGGATGCATTAATGTGTTAGTATATCAACTAATATATTAATTAATTGTGCTATCATTTAAGATCGTTATTGCACTATATGGGTCCATATTAGAACCTGGGCGTCTATCTTCAAAATACCCCTTTTGTTCTCTGACAGTTTCATTTCCTATACGAATAGATGTATGTCGTGTACCTTCTCCGTGTGTAAAAACATTAGCTGACGCAGTTTCGTGATCACCTGTAAGTCTTTCATTATTTCCTATACCGAAAACGGTCGATTTCATTACAGAAGAATGTGACTTTTCTAGAGCAGAGATTGATTTCATTATATATGACATTCCGGTTGTTTCTGCAGTTCCTTCCCTCATTTCTTTTGTACTGAAGTTTGTATGACATCCAGAGCCATTCCAGTCTCCCTGAAATGGTTTTGGAGTCCAATTAATAATCAAAAAATCATTTTCCGCAATTCTCTCCAAAATATATCTTGATATCATTAAATGATCGCCAGCATCAATACCAGTGCATGGACCGACTTGATACTCCCATTGCCCTGGACCAACTTCTGCATTCATTCCAGACATTTTTATACCAGCAAACATACATTTTAATAGATGCTCTTCTGCAATATTACGACCTTCGACTCTTCCCATTTTACAATAATATGGACAATTTGTCTGTGGAGAAGCATAGTCAATTGAATGAAAACCACATGGACGAGGTTTTCCTGAATTATCTATTGACGTAATGTAATACTCTTGTTCAATACCAAACCATGGTTCATTTGCAGTATTTTTACGAAACGATTCAATTGCTGTCACTCTAGACTCTGGATAGATATTTTGCTTTGAATGTGCTTGACACCAAACAAGCTTATCTCCATCGCGACGGAATGGATCATTAAACATAGCAACCGGTTTTAGTATAACTTCTGTATCTTGACCACAAACGGCCTGACCAGTTGAACTGCCATCATAATTCCATTCTGGTATATCAGAGAGTTTGTATACGCCCTGAAGTACTCTAGTTTTGCTTCTGAAACAAAAAGAATCATTTGAGTCGAGCCAGATATACTCATATAGGCTCATTTTCATTTTATTAATGAAGCCTGTTTATATGGGTTTCTCTCTATGAATAGGTAACATAAGTCATTCACTAAGCTATAAGCTATAAACTATATTATATATACTCGCACTTTTCTGCCGAATAAGAAATACTATCTTTTCTTGCAAGTTTAAATGGTTTCCCACACCCATATATTTTACCTTCCATAGCCAACGCATCGCATATATTTTTAGAAGAATGAGGATCAATTTGTTTTCCGGTTTCTTTTAATATTCCGTGTCTAAAAATAGCACAGTTTATATCTTTTATATTAATGATAATAGGTGTAATACAGTGTGGACAATAAATACATAAATCATAATCAGTCATCAGTATATTACAATAGGGAAATTATTTAAACAAAATGATATATTACAATACATAATGCAAATCTTTGTTAAGACACTCACCGGAAAAACAATCACTCTTGAAGTAGAAGCATCAGATACAATTGATAATGTAAAAGCAAAGATTCAGGACAAAGAAGGAATCCCTCCCGATCAACAGCGTTTGATTTTTGCAGGAAAACAACTAGAAGATGGCCGTACTTTGTCAGATTATAATATTCAAAAAGAATCTACACTGCATCTTGTACTTAGACTTCGAGGCGGTAATTAATTATATATCCATATATTAATGCCATCAACAAAACACGTTCTAATAGTAGGAAGGGCTGGTCATTATATTTTTTATAATATACTATCGGTGATAGTATTTGGTATAATTTACTATTTATTAGAAATATATGACATGGACCCATTTGTTAGTAACCGAGCAATAAAAGACAAAGATATTTCACAAAACAAACGTTTCAGTTTTATAGAGTGTTTGCACTATAGTTTAGTTACTCAAGCAACTCTCGGCAATGGTGGAATGATTCCATTGAATAAATCATGTATTATGTTCAATTCACTCCAAATTATAGCTTCCTTTGTTATTACCGCAACCACAATTATAAAAAAAGATTAAGTATATAAAAATACTTAAAGTAGTTGTGATAGGTATACATGTGCTCCGGTAGCTCAGTTGGTTAGAGCATCCGACTGTTAATCGGGAGGTCGTAGGTTCGAAACCTATCCGGAGCGTCACTTTTTTTTCGTCTCTCTCATTTTAAGAGACACGAAAACCTTTTAGAAAAAATTGATTAACTTATTGTATAGTGGGTTAATAGAAACAAACTTAAAATATGAGTGTTAATAAACCTCTTCAACTTGGCCTTTGTTGCCTTAATACTATCTTGCGTGCACAAAAACCACCTGTATTTGCGTCACGTAAAATGATTATCAGAACGGTAGAAGAGCAAGGTATTGGGGCTCTTCAAGAAAAAATACTGCAAAATCTTCGAGATGTTCTTACTATGATGGATTGGAATGAAGAAAACGGAATAAAAGTATTCAGACTCAGCAGTGAGCTGTTTCCACATAAGTCAAACCCTAAGGTAGACGATTATACGTTTGAGTTTGCTAAAGATTTACTACAACAAATTGGAGTTAAATCCCGTAAATATAATCAACGTCTTACATTCCATCCAGGACAATATAATGTTGTTGGTACACCAAATCAAGCCAGTTTTAACCAAACTATTGCCGATTTACAATATCATGCAGAGGTACTTGATCTTATAGATGCCGGGGAAAACTCTGTAATGGTTGTCCACGGGGGTGGTGTTTATGGAGATAAAGAGGCTACAATAGAGAGATGGTGTAAACAATATAAGCTCCTCCCAGATAATGTAAGAAATCGACTTGTTCTTGAAAATTGTGAAAAGTGCTTCTCAATTGAAGATTGTCTTAGGGTATCAGAAACTGTAAATATTCCAGTCGTATTCGACACGCACCATTATACGTGTTACTGTAAACTTCACCCAGATGAAAAGTTTCTCCCTGCGTCAGAATACATACCTCGTATTCTAGAATCATGGAAAAGACGAGGGATTAAACCAAAGTTTCATGTTAGTGAACAAGGTAGTGGAAGAGTTGGACATCATAGCGACTATATCGAAGAAATACCAATTTACCTCAGAGAAATACCAGTCAAATATGGTGTTGAAATCGATATTATGATCGAAGCAAAAATGAAAGAACAGTCCATATTTAAACTCTATGAAAAGTATCCTGAAATGAATTGTAGGAAAAACATGTGTCTACCAATTCATGTAGCACCTGGAATGGGCTGGGTAAAAAAACATTGCGTTGCTTGTGAATGCTGCGAACCAATAACAAAATCAAAAAAATTAAAAATAGTAGAAAAACTAAAATAACTAAAATAAATAAAATAAAAAAACAGGGCGTCCCCCAGGTTGCTTTTTTTGTTCTAATTGCCGATTTAACGGTCATTATAAACACAGGTGCAACAACATCTAAACCTTGTGCCTAGCATTAATCCAATACAAGAACGCATAATTTCCATATATAAGAGTGGCCAATTCTTACATTTTTCTATCAATTATTCTGGAAGGGATTTTACATAGAGGGAACGGGAAACCAAATGGAATCCAAACTGCAAGCAGTTTTTTATTACACAGAGAGGGGTGTGGTGTATTTATGGTTTATGCGAGCAAATCCAATTTATATCCGGTTAAGGTATAAATATTCATTGTGATTGCCAACTCTTTCCCAAAAGAGAATCTTTCGAACTTAACTGTGCTTTTCACGCTTTCTATGTCTAACTTTACCGTTTTAATACCTAGTATTTTATACCTAGTATTTTATACATACATGTATATCCTGATCTTTTTTTTGCCAAGTTAGTAGCTTGGGTGATCCCCCAATGTTCCGTTTTTACTGGAAAATCGATTTCAATTTTTCCAGTAAAATGCATAAATTGCAATAAGTATACAAAAATTGCACTAAGTATACAAAATGCAATAAGTATACAAAATTGAACCTATTTTATATAAATTAATCTAACTCATCAACATCAATAAAGTATGAGCAAGACTGGTAAAAAAAAACATTGTGTGCTATGCAACGGTGCACACGACCACACAATACATAATTCATGCGAATTGCTTATGTATACGAAAGTTAACCGAACCCGAATGTCAGGTAAGTACCATCCAAAGATGGAAAACGTTATGTCTATCATGAGTGATCCAGTGTCTCTTAAAATTGATTCTCTGAACATTCAATTGCTTCGTCTTATGGCTGTGTGCTTTGTATATGATAATAGTGACAATACTACGACAACATTCTTATGTGAGATTAAGAAGAGATCTCATAATTTTGATAAATTGTTACAGTACAACCCGATCCCTCTCACATTACCCAAAAACCAACTAAAAAAAGAACTACATAAAAAATGGTCGAAAATACATGCTCTAAAAAGAAAACATGAAGCTGGTCCACCTCAAATTGAATCAGAACATTCATGTCCGATCTGTATGGAAGATTTGGCGGAATATGAATGGTTTCATTATGAATATCGTTTTGTAACGAGAGTAGAGCAGATTCAAATGACAAAAATAGATGGAGAATACGTATATAAATATACCTCAGGCGTAAATCCAGTTAAAACGTCATGTGGGCATATTATCTGCAGCAATTGTTCTGGAAAATTAATGAGGAACCACGTTGCGCGGGTTGACGGTATTCATTTCCGCACATTAAGTGATTACAAATATTATAATATTTGTCACGATAGTGTTATGGAAAGGTTGTTGCAATTCTACAATATAAAATGTCCAATGTGTCGTAGAAATTGTATAATCGAGAAGCGGCTTGGCATAGATAACGACAAGGTTTGGGGAAAAAGAACAAAGAATTGGTGGATGTTAACAAGACCGAAAACCTTCGTTATGAAAAACGACAGATTTGAATGGTGCGATAGTCCGTGGCATGATGAAACACGTATCAATAACATATATGGTTTGCGAGTAGATGTATCTTAATAATTGTGTTTGTGATTATATTTAATTATCAGTAGATTTACCTTGTTCAATCTCTCTGGTTTTTTTATCAAAGTCTGCTTGAGATGTTAAAGATTCTTCACCGTAGAACATTTGTTTGTATGATTTATAACAATTATAATTTACATATAATGGATTCAGAAATCTTGTTAACCAAACGCCATAGGCAATCAATGCAATAATATATTTGTATTTGCTCTTCATATTGTATAGCAAATATGTGATAATTATTCCAACAGATAAAGTTATTAATTGTGCAATAACATAGGCTATCTCAATTGTGCGTTTTGCTCTCATTCCTTTATCAAAATCTTTGTGCATAAACTGGAAAAATACAATTCCTTCATTATTTACTGGTTCAAAATAATATTCGTATAATGGCATATCAGTTAATGATTGTACAATTAAATCTACAACATGTTGTGGCCAAACATAAAGGGGAGGGATGCTAGAAAAGCATTTGAAAGCATAATATGGTTGCCATGTAATTTGATTATTGAGACCTTCATCCCAAAACCCACGATCCATTACATTATAAATATTTCTAGAGAGTGAAGGACAATTAGCACCTATTATGTACATACCACTTCTGGCTGGTCTTAGCCCAACCTCTATAATTTTATCCTCTCTATATTGGACATTTACAAATCCAGTATGACCATTTATATTATCTCTAACCCAAAACTCTATGTGCTTGGGTGCAGGTGTTTCTGGCGAGACATATTTCCAAACATCACTAAATCCATTTTGTTCATCAGAATATATATATGTTACCTGCCAGACAATTCTACCATTAGATAATAGAAAGTCTGTCATTCCTTCGGTGCCGTCTACAAACTCTGACCACATCATATCAGGATAGTCAATATATTGAGAAAGACTGGATTGATTCTTAATTTTAAAACAATTTTTAGAAGCAGCACTCAAATGTCCCCATCGAGGTTTAATAAATATAGGATACTCTACTGTATTTTCTCTCCCTTTCAAACTATTTAACCTACCACATTTCATTCCCTGTGTTTGTGCAATCCACAATTTATCATACACTTTCCTATTTTCTGGAAACATGCGATATGCAGTATGGTCACCAGTTACTGTAGTACTAGTAATATGATGATCATAAGGATCAAGATACGGATTTCTATATCCCATTTTTTTACACCATTCGTCTTCATTTCCAGTTATTAACTTAACGTATTCCATTACTTATAATTAAGATAGAAAAATAAGCACTAAAATATATTTTGTAACCCATTTTATTTGAGAGATAATATCAACATATATAATAATGAAGGTAACTATCGCTCACTTTCTTGTTAGTATTATTTTAATAATGCTTTTTCTCTGTTTGCTTAATAAGGTCAATGGAATGGCTGCAAATGTTCCTCCTGCTGATCTTGTAGCTGTACTAAGGCCAGGTAGATATACTGGTGAAGGAAAATATGCTCCTACTGATCATTACCCAAATGGTTTAAATGCCAAATTATACATGACTGTTACCAAAACACAAACTGGACTTGATACTAGTGTACAGGTAGAAGCATTTGACGCAGTAACTGGTAATATTGCTTATAATGGTGTAAGAAATGCAACATTTGATTATAAACCTAATCATGGTGATAATGTTTTTAAAAACTCAAAAAGTTTTATTGGAGGAAAACTAGTTTCTAGTTCTCACGGGACACTTACTTCTTCGTCAAAAGATAAATTGGTAATTTCTTCATCTGGATCATGGCATACCTCTAGCTACGAGCATAATATAATTAATACCATTAAAAAGGATGGTGATAAATTATATGCTACATTTGATAATACTGGCATAATTCCTTTCCTACATAGTCATATTATGGATGAGGTTTATACTTATCAGAATTAATTAAATAAATCGCGATCATAAAAGTTTAATACTTTAAAAGATTTCTCTTTTTGAAGATGATTATATAGTACAGGTTGCCATTTAGATTTATGATCTAATGTTTGGGTGTATAATGGTCCAATTGTGTATTTTCGAAGTTCCGAATAAAATAGATTTGTTGGATGCATTGGACTTTCAGGATTTGGCGAATTATAGATATTTTTATATTCGATATTTAATAATGCCCCACTATCTGTATCTATAATGTTATACTTCCCGTTTCCTGTTCCAAGAAGTTTGTTATATTCATAAGTGTGTGTATAAAATGTGTCATTTGAATTATAATCAATTATATAAAATCTATAAGGCGAATGCTGTGAAGCATATTTTGCTATTTTTTTGCAAAAAAGATGATTTAAATCAAGTTGGAATAATGGTCTAAGATACATATACTGTAAAAAATAAGATTATTTTTAATTTTATTTTTGTTTAAGTATTATTTAACATCCCCAACCAGCACCAGCGATTGCCTGACTCTCGTCATAATATCCAGATACTTCGGCGTTATCCTCCTCACCCTCACTCTCACTCTCACTCTCACTCTCACTCCCACTCTCGTTCATCTCCATATTATCATAATTATTTGCCATATAAGATGCTACATTCCACTCAGTCTGGATATCCTTTGCTAGACGAATGATGCCATTGCAATAACCAGGACTCTCCTCAGACATCATTCGCTTCTTAGAACGAGTATTAGGATATTTCTTCACGGCGTAGGCCTCATTATGTAGCCATTCTACTAGTTCCATCAAGTAATCACCAAACTCTCGCGTGTCGTCAGAAGAATCATTTGCCCAAGCAGTATGACACCAAGAACTACTAGTTGATTCTAGAAAGTCGAGGAAATTATATGAGGTTTGTGCGTCCCAATCGCCAGTTCGACTGATTACTTCATGAACCTTTTGTGCCCAATTCCATCCGTATTCAGTAAGACTAGATAGAGGCACGAAGTCATTGCCATCAAGATCATAATTGTGCTTACCATAGGTAGTATTAGACTTATTATATGTTTGGCCACTGCGAAGAGTCATTCCGGTGTTAGTAGTAGTAGTATCGTTCATGTTCGTGCTTGTGTAAGATTGCATTGTTATTATATTATTACTAAGAAACTTGACATTTCAATTTTCTAAATATTTCTTTAAAAATGCACTCGAGTCCAAAAGCAAAATAAAAAATGGCTAGTGCCTTTTTTAAAGTATTTTTAGTTTTTATAGTTTTTTATGTGTTTATGAATTGAAGAGAACCTCCATATTTCTTACCTCTGGTTTAGCTGCATCGTGTTCAAATAATTTTTTAAGGATTTCGTCATTTCTAAAACGAATTGTGTAATCAAATTGTAGCTTGTTTCGTCCAACTCGACCCATTGCCTGAATCGCTTTTTCTTGGCTCATTGATACCAAATCAGTAGAGAGGTAGCCATGACAGAACTGATAATTGGTTCCGTAAATGAAATCAGTTGATGCAATAATTAGATATAATTTCTGTTCTTGTGCCATCTTCTTCATAATTTCAGTATAGCGATCGCTGTCATGTCCGGCAAATACGCCAATTCCCATCATGAGCAGCAACTTCCAATAATTTCCAATGTCATCAATCAACATAATGTTCTCTACATCATCTTCGTTAATATTTGGCTTGAAGACTTGGTCAGGATTTTTGCAATCAGATGCATACTTTCTCTGATGAGCAGCCATATTTGGTACAAACTCGTCAGGAAGTGCTACTGTTCTAATACATTTTCTAAGTTCATCTATCTTACGGCGAAGATCTTTGACTTCAGGAGAACCTCTATTTAAGTCAGACAATTTCTTGTCGTTTCCAGACTCTTCGTCCTTAGCAGTCAAGTCTTCCAGTTTTTTAGAATGGACGGAAATCTTCTCATTGACTGCTCCGTTGAATTGGATTGCATCTGAGATATCAGCAAGCACTGTCTCTGGGATTTTCGCCTGTTGGAGACAAAACTTCCCAATTTTATCAACATCGTCTGCCAAGAAGATTGTAGGGCCATCGGTAAGCGTATGTGAATCGTGTGTTGAAACTCTGACATTGGATGCGTGCCTGCGATTTCTGCCAGTTTTCACATATTCAATTATGCGTTGCCAATACTCTGGCTTGATATTACTAATAAGTTCAAGATAGTAAATCTTAACCGTTAACATGTCAACATCAGAGATCTCGGGGAATTGTCGCTCTAGACTATATCTGGATGTGATCGAATCTGGAAACTTCTCGTTCACTGCTTCAATGAAGGTAACCGATTGCTCCAAATCTATGTAACGTAACAGTGTTTTGTTTGTCTTGCAATAATCTGCACAAGTCTTAACAGCCTCATATGTATCGTAAAGGAAGTGCGGCATCTCAACAAACCCTGCCTTGTTAACTAGAGGAATCGTCTTTTTACAGTCGAAACTAACAATAGATGTCACATCTGAATCAGCAAATCTAGAGCACCAGTCTCTAATTGTTGGGGACAGTTCTTCTTCCTGCGGGAGTGTTGCAGAAGACAGTACCATGTTTGGAATAATGTTTTGTTCCCAATTTTGTTTAATTATTTCGTGAATAGGATGTGTCTCATAATCCAATGTGATCGTCGGCTCATCCCAGTAAGTAATGATGTCCTTTTTATTGTTGAATGCGCACATATAGTGCATTGCGGGAATATAAGACTTGATATCACTAATAATGATTTCTACCTTTTCACCTTTAGAGTTATCGACTTTTCTGATTGATCCACTTCTTCGATCTCGAGTGAAATCAACCGCTGCACTATAATGCAACCGAATATCATCAGCCGAGCTACATCCAAATGCAAATGCTACTTTTCTGCCGCTACTAATAGATGACTTTGCTAATGCAAGACCAACGTGTCTAGCTGCACACACAAAGATTACCTTATATCCTTCTGCCAAACCAACAGGCGTGCACGTCTTTCCGGTACCAGTTGGTGCAATATAAAGTACTAGTTGTGGTGTTCCATTTGCCCTCTTGAACTGAGTAAAGATGCGTCGCTGGTGATCATACAATTCTTCATCTGCATACTTTAGTAAATATGGGTTGTGTTCAATCAATTCTGCAGCACCATAAACAATATTCTTTATCTCAGTCCCAGTGGCCAGGTGAGTAAGAATACTGTCGAGTTTACTGCATAGTGTTCTATTGCATGCGGAGACACTATAGCCGAGGAGTTTAGTTAGCGTAAAGAATCCAACTACCCATGCGCTATTGTTTTTTTCACGAGACTTCAGCGTTTGTTTGAGAATGTCTAGTAGTACAAACTCAAAGACAGATGATTTCACCTGTTCAATCTGAGAATCCGTGTTACCAAATCTGAATAAATCCTTCTTTTTTACGCTGCTTGGGTCGTGTTTTTCTTTTATAAAAGGGACAGAACATGTTTTTGCTTGTTTAATTGCTTTTATCATGGGATCCTGAATATAACGGGTGAATACATACATGTCAATGGCATCATTGTCATCTACCTTCAAATGCTGGAGCATCGAAGGGGTAGTATTGCGTTTAATCATGACATCACTATAGCCATCTTGTATAAGTTTGAGAATCCTTTTCTCATCCGGAGAGATGGGAACTTCTATACTGTTCCACTCGTCACGTGTAAGTTTGCGCTGGTTTAAATCCATGATTTCTGTTTAAAGATGTCAACTACTTTCTAAGTAAAAACAATTTCAACTTTCTGAGAAAATGAATTACGCTAAAATGAAAATGTTAAAAAATTGACAAGGTAAAATTAGTATAATTAAGTACCATTCTAATACAAAGCATGGCTATTATTATTAGTGTTCAAGGAAACATTGGAAGTGGTAAATCCACACTTGTTGCTAAGCTTAAGGAGATTCTTGGTGTAAAAAGGCGCATATGCTTTCTCCAAGAACCAGTAAACGAGTGGGAGGAAATCCGTGATTCTAATAATACATCAATTCTTGAATTATTCTATGGAAATCAACAAGAATATGCATTTCAATTTCAAATGATGGCTTATATTTCAAGACTGGCAATATTAAAACGTGCGCTTAAAAGCAATTATGATATAATTATAACTGAAAGAAGTCTTGCCACTGATAAAAATGTGTTTTGTCAAATGCTTTATGATAGTGGTAAAATTAAAGATGTAGAGTTTCAAATCTATAACAAGTGGTTTGATGAGTTTCAGAGTGAGTTTCCATACGAAAACATCGTTTATATTCAAACAGATCCTGATGTTGCGCATCAGCGCGTAGCTAAAAGAGCGCGCGAAGGTGAATCAACCATCCCTTTAGAATATTTGGCCGACTGTCATAGATATCATGAAAATTGGATTGATTCTTTCTCAAAGTCAAATGTTTTAGTATTAGATGGCAATCAAGATATTCATAAGAACCCTAATACCATTAATGATTGGGAATTAAAAATTAATCAATTTATCTCATCAAAACAAGTATTAAATCAATCGCATGTCTTTTCAGGATATGAATAACTTTTAGATGACAAAGTAAAAATATAATTAATACATTCAGATTATAAAAAAAATGAAAAGTATTTTTCTTATTACATAATCCAGTAAGAAAAATAAGAAAAATAAGAAAAAATATGGAAACCTATATGAACGAATTAAACGAAAAAGGGTACACTGTAGTACCAAACGTCCTATCAAATACTGAGGTAGACGAAGCACTGGCTTTATTCAAAGCTTGGCAAAAAACTATACCGAATCACGATACAATACATCGAAAATGTGACCCTCATGGCATATACAAACATCATGAAGCAGGTCATCAAGAACACGCATGGTTTATAAGAACCCGACCTAAAATCAAGGAGGTATTTGCCGCAATATGGAAGACAGATGACTTAGTAGTTAGTTTTGATGGCTGCTGTTGGATACCAAAAGATTTTAAGGGAAAGGATAACTTCTGGTGTCATTCAGATCAAGCCCCCAAAGATCAAGGTAGGATTTGCGTACAGGGCATTGTAGGATTAACAGATAATAGAGAACGTACTTTAGTAGTATGGGAAAAAACACATACTATACATCACGAGTACTTCAAGTTACTAGGAAGAGAAAATCAAGCCGGAGCATGGCAGAGAATACCAAATAGACATGAGGATTTATTAAAACCAATTAGAAAAGCACTTCATGTACCAGCCGGGAGTATAGCATTATGGGATAGCAGGATATTTCATCAAAACCAATATGGTTCTAAAAATTGCGAAGAGAGATATGTGCAATATGTCTCTATGCTACCTCGAAAACACCCAAAAAATACAGGCGTAATGTCAAATAAACGACGAAAATATTTTGAAAAACGTAGAACTACCTCACATTGGGCATACCCAATTAAAGTAAACGGTCTTCAGCCCCGTACATGGGGAGATAAGGGTCTACTAATTGACTATAGTAAACTAATAAAACCTAACTTGGAGAGATTTATGCCCCAAATTAATGAATTAATATAAATGCAAAAATAAAATAGTGGTTGAGAAAGAACATTTTTTTATCAAAAATTGATACATTTTGATATATGTTGCCTTTCTAACAATAAGAATGAGCACTTCAAGAAAAATTACAGACTTCTTTAAATCCATAGATGAGACGGGATGTAAAGTGAAAATTATGCCAATTAATGGGCATGACTACACGCTGCATTTTGATGGAGGTTCTCGTGGTAATCCTGGACCAGGTGGGTGTGGATGGGTTTTATGTAAAGGTGGAGTAGAGATTTATGCAGGGATGGCTCCTCTTGGTAGATGTACAAATAATTATGCTGAATACAAAGGGTTAGAACAAGGGTTAATGTCTGCGATAGATAAAAACTATAAAACACTGACAGTATATGGCGACTCTTTGTTAGTGATCAATCAGACAACTGGTATCTGGAAATGTAAAGCACCAAATCTTAATCCTATACTCAAACATGTTATAGAATTAAAAGGAGAGTTTGATAAAATCGAGTTTATGCATGTAAAACGTGAAAATAACAAAAGGGCAGATGAAATGGCGAATGAAGCGATGGACATACAAGATATTAATAACCTATCATTAGACGACGATCACTAAACGGCTTTCCTTTAAAAGCGAGTATATCAGAACATTTTTTTGTAGTTGGAAAGTAATCATCTCCGTAAATATCCTGAAGAAGAAGCCATTCAAACATTCCGCCTGGATATATATGTACATTTGAGAAACCTAGTTTAATTAATTGATTATACTTATTAACAATTCCATCATCACATGCATTTTCTCCATATATTACAATTTTTCTCTCCAGGTTTGTATTAATAAGGGTATTAATAGTAGCAGTTTCTTTGGAAGCATTAATTGTGTGTGATATCAAAGCATCTTGTCTATCAATAGTCATTGTATTAATTATAATGCATTCATTGTCCTTTATAAATCGTTGCATATCCTCAAAATTAATTTTTTTAATTGAGTAACTATTACCCATGTATATGTTAGGATTCTAACAGAATATTTAAATCATAACATAACTTAATCGAATGTTACTACAATTTTCACATCTTCACGATAAATTGATTTGGATGCGGAAACAGATAACTCTTCTCTCTTCTTTCTAGTTTTATTACAAACCGGTTCTTTTCTACGTTTACTGGTACTATTTCTAGAGTTCATATCCGCTTCAATCTCTTCATAATGATCTTGAATATACTGTATAACATCATTTTCTAGAGCCCATTTAAAAAAATTAAGTTGTCCAATTGTGGTTTGGATATGTGTTGAATCTTTATATGGGATGCTAATTCTCTCCCATCTACAAAATGGATCGAATCGTTTTTTAGAGTATGATCTTAATTTGAGTTTGTAATCAACATAAACTTTAAATCGATCGCAATTTTCAGTTTTGTATGTAACACAGTACTGTTTAGAATAATTTGTAGCAAACCAGTCAACTATTCTAAGAGAGATTGAAGAATCTCCATTGATAATGCTAAGGATTTTTTCAAGATTACTATCAGCATTGTAAAATGTCATCAAGTTATTTAAAATGAGGGAGTTTTGTGTCATTCTAGCAGTTGCCATATCTATTTAAATGCATCGTTACGCTTTTAAATGCTTATCGGTCACTTTCATTAATCTCAGTATGAGAGCTCTTTGGTCTAAGAAATTGCTCTTGTATATCAAGATCATCAAGATAATTATTACTCATATGAAAAGGATTTTGTCCTACTTGTTGAATCATTCGCCTATCACTTAGTTTACCATTCATCGAGTCTCTTTTATTGCTATCTTGGTTCATTTCGGCCATACCTAAATCCATTTCCATTCTACTTATTCCAGTAGTAGACATACATTGTTCATTGAAAGTTTCTCCTTCTTGCATGGCAATTGACTGCGGAGTCACGACTTCCTTCTTAATATTTGGGTTATCCCTTTTATGACTTTTCTCCGGATTTTCACCTGATTTCCAGATTAATTGTTCCATTAATAGATAGTGCTTAGACTTATTATCTATTATTCAACCTTAACAATCTTCATCTTTTTTGTAAACTCAAACTTATCTTTATCGATCAATCGTCTCTTCAAATTACAACTCAAACATGATATAATTGTATTACCGCAACTATGATTACTATCATTATCTATCCTATCTAATGTCCATTGTAATGGATCACGAACTTGTCGATATAATACCTTTACTCTTTTATTGCAATAGTGACAGGATAAAGAACACTCTATCAGCTTATCAAAAACCTCTTCTAGAGAGATTAATGATACTTCATTATATATATTCTTTTTAATGTCCTGATGCTTATAACTATTTATTTTTTGTTCAATTGCTTTCTTACCTTCTTCGCAGTGAATACCTGTATTACCACATTTTAATAATGAAAGCATCGTTAATGCTTGTTCTTTATCTAATTCTTTTTCAATTGCATTAACGCGTATGCGTTTTTCTTTATCTACGTGTAAGCTATCTACATTTGTTTTTCCTGTTACAACAACAATCTTTCTAGAAGAAGACATTATATACAATAGTCTCAGAAAAGAGACATAAATAGAACTTATCTTAAAAAAGGTTAAACTCAATTCATGTATTAATATAAGAATGGAAGAACAAGACAAAACAAATAAACCCGAAGAATGTCAAGACCTAAAAAATCTGCAATATAAAACTATGCTATTGAAGGGTAAAAGAACGCTTTTACTTCCAAAAAATACATCTGATGATACCGCCGGCATTGAAAAGCTTCTTGAAAGAGAAATGACACTCAATAAAAATATCTCATGGAGTAGACTCGATAGAAGTGATAAAATGAGAAAGCTACAGGAATATGCAGAAACTTATTCAGAAAAGAATCAACTCTCTGATAAAGATCGACAAAGATTATCAAAGTATCTTAATACTGCACTTGAGCGAAATCGTCTTCACAAAGTAAGGGAAGTTAAATATAATAAAGAAACTGAAACAATCGAAGACATCCCCTGTCTGCTTTTTAATAAAGATACTCGCAAGTTCACATTGAGGAGAAGCGAAAAACGAGTATCCACGCTTTCATCTCTTGGTAACGGTGGGTCTGCTCAAAGTACTAGAAAAAAAAGAGGTAATCGAAAAAAGAAGGATGCACATTTGAATGATAAATTGAAGTAGATATAAACATACTATTGTATAATATATAATGGCTATGCTACCGTTCTCGTCACTTATAAATATTTTGGATAATTTAACACCTCCTGATATTATAAATCACGATGACTATCTTAACATACTAGAACTTACCGGTGAGTTAATTCATGAATATGTTTCAGGGAATTATCTTCAAATGGCAGAACCAACATATCATAATGAAGTGTATGCCGAGGTTATAGATGAACTTATGAATAATATAAAAGATGTATATACTGATGATATCGAATTAGAAATTGCAAGAATTGTAGAAGAGGCTCTCGATATATACTTTACTCATGTCAGTCCAAGACGATCCTATAAGAACGCTGAGATATATGGTAAAATTAATATGAACTCTATGTCTTTAAAATTGGACTATCTTACAAATGTACCACAGCCAGATCAACGGACCACAGAATGGTATCATTTCAGACATAAACACCTTACCGCAAGTAGTTTATGGAAAGCTTTCTCAAGTCAAAGTAATATAAATCAATTAATCTATGGGAAATGTGCACCATTAGATGTAGCTAAGTACGGGCGCGTTAATTTAGATTCACCACTTCACTGGGGTCAAAAATATGAAGATGTATCAATTGGCTGGTACGAAAAAGAATATACAACAAACGTAAGAGATTTTGGATGCATCCCTCATAAAGAGATTCATTATCTTGCTGCGTCTCCTGACGGCATTAATATAGATATAAACTCACAAAAATATGGTAGAATGCTTGAAGTAAAAAATATTGTTAACCGTGACATTACTGGAATCCCAAAATATGAATATTGGATCCAAATGCAGATTCAAATGGAAGTCTGTGAACTATCTGAATGCGACTTTTTAGAAACAAGATTTATTGAGTATGAAAATTATGATTCCTTTATTTCAGACGGAACATTTACCCATACATCGGACAATAAAGTAAAAGGTATTATGATGTTGTTTATTGATAGTGATGGTAATCCAATCTATAAATATCTTGACATTGGCTCAGATGAAGAGAGATTTCATGCATGGAATATTGAAAAAATGGCAGAAATGAGTGGTAAAGCAAGTTGGTTAAAAACAATATATTGGAAAATGGATGAAGTAAGTGTTGTTCTTGTTAAACGTGCAAGAAGATGGTTTCATACTGCTAAGCCTATACTAGATGATTTATGGAAAACAATAGAATATGAAAGGGAATATGGATATGAACATCGTGCACCAAGAAAAAGGCCACGTATTTCTAAGGAACCGCCTGGTATTATTGGAGGCATTTGTTTGATAAAATTAGATGATGATGGTGAACCCGTTAATAACACAAATGAAAAACAACAAGGCGAAGAACAACAAGACGAAGAACAACAAGGCGAAGAACAACAAGATGATATAGAGATGATTATTGAAAGCCCTAAAAATGATAGCAATGAAAATAAAAACATTGTTATCGTGGATATTGATACACAAATAACCAGTGAAAGCCCTAAAAATGATAGTAATGAAAATAAAAACATTGTTATCATGGATATTGATACTGAAACACTAAGTGATGCAAATCAATCGTTTGATACAAAATAATTCACACGAGGTGTTTGAGAAAAAGAAGGACCTATTGGAGGAGGAGGTATTTTTTGTTCAGTCAAATCATAAAGTCCCTGACACATTCCTGGAGGACTGCATTGTCCGTTTGTAGGACGTCTCCAATATCTGATATTATTAGTACCACAGTGGTTTGCAGAAAAACTAGGATAGTCAACATATATGTTACTGGCACTAGAAGTCCAATCATATCCAGGAGATTTATTTACTTTATATGAATCAGAAAGTAATGGATTCTCTACCGCATTAGGATAAATGCCGGCTGACATACCCTCTTTATTAGTCATTAAAGGCAAAATTACACCTAAAATAACAAAAATCATTATTAATGAAACCAATCCAGTACTATTTAGTTGATTCATGTATAGTTTATAGTGATATTATTTTGTTATTTTAGTTATTCAAGGTATCGTTTATAATATAAAATCAACTAAAGAGACTGCGTGTGATAATAATAATGTCTTCCGAATCAGTAATAATAATAGTAGCATTTCTAATAGTGTCATGTGGTTGTCTTATTTGTTGGTTTGAATGTTGTTCAGATATTATATGCAATGACGATACAATACATATTGAACCCGAAACAGATAATCCTGTAATAGATAATCCTATAATAGAATTATAATAATTGTTTTTAACAAATAATAAATATTTTGACACACTGGTTTAAACTTATCCCTTTTATTCATACATACAATATGGAACAACAGATGCAAGTCACAAAAAGAGATGGAGTTAAAGAAGATGTATCATTTGATAAGATTTTAACTCGTCTCAGAAATCTTAGTACCAATATTAATCCTAAATTAAATATTACATACGCACCATTGGTTATGAAGGTTATTGATCAATTCCATGATGGAATCACTACAAATATGATTGATGAGCTTGTTGCTGAACAATGTGCATCAATGTCTACTACAAAGATTGACTATGGTGATTTAGCTGCCCGTATTGTAGTGTCTAATCACCAAAAAAGCACCAGTTCAAGTTTTTCAGATACAATGGGCATGCTTTATAATTTTATTGACCATAATGGGGCGAGTTCTCCTATTATTAGCGATGATCTATATAATATTGTTTTGAGAAATGCAGAAAAACTCGATTCTATTATCGACTATGATAGAGATTTTCTTATTGACTATTTTGGATTCAAAACACTCGAGCGTGCATATCTTATAAAAGTTAATGATAAAATCGTTGAAAGACCGCAGCATTTGTGGTTGAGAGTATCTCTTGGGATTCATTTGGACGACGTTGATGCTGCAATTCAAACCTATCATCTAATGTCACAAAAATATTTTACTCACGCAACACCAACCTTATTTAATTCTGGTACCCCAAGACCTCAACTCAGTTCATGTTATCTTATTGCAATGGAGTCAGATTCTATTGATGGTATTTATAATACTCTAAAAGAGTGTGCACAAATATCAAAGTGGGCAGGTGGTATCGGTCTTCATATTCATAATGTTCGAGCTAGAGGAACACATATTCGCGGAACAAATGGTTCATCAAATGGTCTTACTCCTATGTTGCAGGTATTTAATGCAACAGCTCGTTATGTAGACCAAGGTGGTGGTAAAAGAAATGGAAGTTTTGCTGTTTATCTAGAACCATGGCACAATGATATTGTTGATTGGCTAGATCTAAAGAAAAATCATGGCGACGAGGCATTAAGAGCACGTGATCTATTCTATGGACTCTGGGTACCCGATCTATTTATGGAAGCAGTGAAAAATGATAAAGATTGGCATCTTATGTGTCCTGATGTTTGTGAGGGCTTATCTGAGACATATGGGGAAACATTTAATAAGTTGTATAATTCTTATGTAGCTGACGGCAAGTTTACAAAAAAAATTAAAGCAAGAGAGCTATGGTTTAAGATTCTCGATTCGCAGATGGAAACAGGTACACCATATTTACTTTATAAAGATGCTGCAAATCTAAAGAGTAATCAACAAAATCTAGGTACTATTAAAAGTAGCAATCTTTGTACTGAAATTATTGAATATAGTGACAAGGACCAGACTGCAGTATGTAATCTTGCAAGTATTGGTCTTCCAATGTTTGTTAATATTGATGATAAAACATTTGACTTTGATAAGCTACATACAATTGCTAAGACGGTTACCTCGAATCTTAATAAGGTAATTGATATTAATTATTATCCTACAGAAAAAACCGAGCGTAGCAATTTGCTACATAGACCAATAGGGATAGGAATACAAGGTTTGGCAGATGTATTTGCTATGATGGATTTACCATTTGCTTCAGATGAAGCTAAGGATATAAATAAAAAAATATTTGAGACAATTTACCATGCATCACTAGAAATGTCAATGGAACTTTCTAAAAAAAGAGACAGTGATATGCGCAAACTATCAGCTTGGGATGAAATTGAACCAATATTCAAACAAAATACTCCAGGTATGGATCGTCTCAATGTAAAACGAGATTATTGTCAAGAAATGGGAGAGGAATGCAAAGAAGCTGTAATTAGGACTAAACCGATTATGGCTGAAATTATTGCAGCTCGAGGAGGTTCTCCCGCAGGAGCGTACTCATCATTTCTTGGTTCACCATTATCTAAGGGTAGATTTCAATTCGATTTGTGGGATGTAACACCATCTGATCGATATGATTGGGAAAAGCTGAAACTTGATATCTGTAAATATGGTACACGTAATTCGCTTCTAGTTGCACCTATGCCAACTGCATCGACATCACAAATCCTTGGTAATAATGAATGTTTTGAGCCATTTACAAGTAATATTTACACTCGCAGAACAATTGCAGGTGAGTTTGTTGTAGTGAATAGACATCTTATTAAAGAATTAACTCACCTAGGAATATGGAGTGAAGATTTGAAAGATAGTATTATTGCAAATAAAGGTAGTGTTCAACACATCAAAGATCTACCAGATAATATCAAGGAAAAATATAAAATTGTTTGGGAGATTCCAATGAAGGATATCATTGATATGTCTGCCGATCGTGGTGCATTTATTTGTCAATCACAAAGTCTCAATCTTTGGATGGAAGATCCAAATTATAAATCACTTACATCGATGCATTTCTATTCTTGGCAGAAAAAACTTAAGACAGGTATGTATTATCTTCGTAGAAAGCCAAGACATCAGCCCCAACAATTTACAATTGATCCTACACAAAATGAAGATATACCAAGAGAAGAAGAACCATGCTTGATGTGCTCAGCATAAATAAAAAATTATATCATATTTTATCAATTTACTAACATATGATAATTTAATAACTTCCGCAGTAAAGCTCATAAATACTTGATAATTGCCCGCGGTTACTTTTTATAATATCTTTTCCGGTTTCGAGTAGCAAATAGCATCTCAAGCAAATAAGCACGTCTGCCATTGAATCGTGTGTTCCTGATGGATTATATCCAAATAAATGATTATGTAGTTCAGACAATGTTGGATATTTATTGTAAATCTCTCCTTTAGAATTATTTCTTTCGATTTTGCATATATCTTTTGTACTTTTCATTGTACAAACTTCTGGCTTCTTGACTCCATCTCTTGTAAAGTATTGTTTACGATGATGTCTTATTGCTTCTACCATTAACATTCGTTTATCAAATGAAATATTATGAGCTACCGCTACATCAGCTTCTTGTAAATCTCTATCGAAGAGATTCATTGCATCGCGAAGAGGTACACCCTTTCTTTCAGATCGTTGCTTTGTAATACCATGAATCCTAACACTTTCTTCTGGAATTGGTACATTACATTTTATAATATGATCCTCCATATTAACTACTTCCTGTTTGTCGATATCAAACAATACCCAGCTAATTTGAACGATATGTGGCCACTTATCAGTTTCAAGAATAGAGGTATTCCATCCTTCTGGGAGACCAGTTGTTTCTGTATCAAATACAATTACCTTCATTTTTACTATTAGTATACAACAATATTACTTTAATTTATAATCAATTTTGTAAAGAAAAATATAAGAGTTTGTCATATTGTACCGTTTACATATGATCTAAGCATATTTCAAAGAACGGCAAAGTTAATGTAATATTACATTCGCCACTGTCGTTGTAAGAACCTTGCAAAGTCATATTTATGATACCAGAAGTCGACATTTTTAGTTGACGCTTAATCGATACAGCGTCCCCTACTTTTGAGGTTTGAAGTTTCTCAAGTATATGATGTTTGCCATTTACATAACTGGAACTGTCTAGGGATCCATGCATGACAATTGCATCATAGTTATCATAACCATTACCTAGTGCTGCTAATCCATTCATAATTGTTTTAATTGCTTTAAACTCTTCGCTATTTGCCCCTTTCGCTACTCGTATAACCACGACTTCACATGTCCATTGGTCATGCTCACATAATTGATTATACCATAATGTAGTTAGAAATTGACCTATAAGATAATTGTAGTTTTTCAATACAACAAATGGTTTAATGCTGAAATGCCATTCACTGTTATTCATGGGTTTTGTTGCAAGATAATATTTAAAACCATCAAAACTTTGATGATTTTTATTCTGTTGCATTTTGTTCATTTGAAGGTCTTGTATGTTGTAATGCTATTTATATGTTATAGTTTCAATTTTCTATAATAAAAATAAATCAATTACTTATACAAACGACTATTTCAAATGTTCATGTGCATAATTTTTACATAGCCCAAATGTATGTCTATGATATTTTGAAGTACCATATTCAAGTATCCCATTCATATGTTGTTTTGTTCCATATCCTTTGTTTTTAATTAGCCCGTACCGCTCATTTAGTTCAGGTTCTTCTTTACATAACTCTAGTATATAATTGTCTCTATCAACTTTAGCTAGTATAGATGCAGCTGCTACGTTAGTAAGCAAGTTATCTGCTTTTTCAACTGTTGTGTATCTTATTGGAAGTATGCAATTACCATCAAATACTGTATATGGAGTGAAGTCATTTCCATCTACAATTAAATGAATATTGTTATCTTGTTCATCAAGATCTTCCATTACAGTTTTAACTGCTTTATGCATTGCCATATGTGTTGCTTTACGAATATTATATTCGTCTATTTCTGATTCAGTTGAATAAGCAACCGACCATGCGAGTGCATTTGATTTGATATAATCAGCAATTGCATTTATTTTTTTATCTGAGTGAAATCTTTTACTATCTTTCATATCATCATGTTTAAATCCATCTGTTTGAGGAAGTACTACTGCTGCAGCATATACTCTACCAAACATTGGTCCTCTTCCGGCTTCATCTATTCCTATTTCAATATAATTGTCATCAGCATATTTACGTCGTAGTCCTTGCATATTGTTACTAACTGTGTATATAATATATAGGTTACTTCTTTTAATCATTCAATTTAACAGCAAACTTTTTTCCAACCATACAATATAATGAAACTACGTGCGATTCATTTATTTATGATCCTTATCCTTTCACTAATACTATGTTCGTTTTTAGGAGGACTGAGCGGTTGCATGCGTGAAGGAATGCAAAGTGATTTATCTACTACATCTAATCAGGTTAAAACCGGTTCTTATACTGGCCCAGCTGGAGATACAGTAAATACATATTCTAATGATGCTACAGGTAAATCTGCTGCTGTAGGTCCCAATGGTAATGTTGTCACTGCTGACTCTAGTGATAACTACAATGGCTATAACAGCAATGATGTCTCATCTACTTCATATAATAATGCATATGGAAGCGCTACTACTTATACCGGACCTCAAGGTAATTCTGTTTCAACTGTTTCCAGCAACGGAATATATGCAAATCAGATCCCTGCAGGAGATGAAGATCTTTACATATTAAAGTCACAAATCGTACCCCCTGTATGTCCGGCATGCCCTTCTAATAGTACATGTCCGCGCACGGAAGCACCTCCACCATGCCCTCCATGTGCAAGATGCCCAGAGCCAGCATTTGAATGCAAAAAAGTACCTAATTATCGCGCAAACGATGATTCTTATCTTCCTAGACCGGTTCTCTCTGACTTTAGTCAGTTTGGTATGTAATTTATCATATGTATTACAATTTTTATACAAATGATATCATTTATTTTTTACTGCGGCGAGTAGCTTTGCCCTTTCCCTTTTTGACATTGCGTCCTTTGCGAGAAGATTTAGGCTTACGACCACGCTTTACAGTTTTAGATTTCTTTCCCTTCTTACCTTTCTTTCCTTTCTTTCCCTTATGAGTAGTAGCCTTGATGCGTCTACGGCGGCGTTTTCCTCCCACCTTGTCCTTCTCCGGAAATGTTGCTTTCATCGCACTATCAGTTTGCAACTTTGCTGATTTTAATTTTTCTACAATTTCCTCTGCTTTTGCAAGGGTAATAACTCCACCGCTTTGTACTACCCCCGCAATTAATACACGAACCTCCTCTTGAGCTTCTGCTAATGCCTGCGCTTCCATGTGCATGGCTGCGCTACTTGCTTGGTCTGCCTGTTCTTTCGTAGAAGGAGATTGTCTAGGGTATCCGGTTACAAGTTGACAAACAGTAACTGCTCCCTCCCTCAATTTACCAACTCCCTGTGCAATTTTTAACATGATATAATCAAAAATAGGTTTACTAATATTTTCTTTAATTGATGAATATACTGCAGATATACCACGTCCTATACTTTGTGCAGTGTACACTCCTGTAAGTGTTCCTAGGGTGCCACTGAGGGCGAGGAGCAAAGTCTTTATTTGCATAACTTGATGATCATTATACAGAATCTTATCTTGACAAGTTTCTACTGGCATGCCGGTGGCACCGGCTGTAACTCTCATAAGAAGATTCCATGAAGTTTCAGCAGCGCTTCCACAAGGCTGTTTGAATAACCCAATACTAATTGCTTGATCAATAACCAAATTACTTACATAGTTAAATGCTTTTTGTGCACCACCCGTAATTGCTCCGTATCCTCCGGCCGCAGTTAATGCTTGCGAACCAGCAGCACCCAATAAAATCATAGTTAATATATCATATCTGTCTGGCAATCCAAGACCGCCATGTTGTTTAATTTCTTTCCTGGCTCTTCTTCCGCCACGACCAGGTCCACGTCCACAACTAGCCATTTGACTGCTTGTATATGTTAATTCAAATCCTACACTGGTTCCCAGATTTCCATCAACATTGTTGTCGACTGTACCAATGTACTTATTAATTATTGCTCCTCTTCCACCTGCTTCTCCATCAACCATTTGCATAACCCCAGCCACGGAGGTACCCATCATTGCTGATAACATACCAATTCCATTAGAATATGCACTGGTTAAAGCAGCGAGATGCTGACCTTTTATAAAAGAATCAGCGCCTCTTTGTCCAGGAACTTCACTGCTGTTCATCACGCGTTGAAACTCTGCTGCAATTTGTAGAACAGATTGTTGTAATTCTCCAACTGACATATCTATACTTTATTAATAGATAATAATTATAAACGCGTTTTTATACATTTCTCATCTATTTCTAAAGTTTTGCATTTCTCATCGTGTGGTACAATTTTTATTATGCATTTGGCTTTTTTTCCATATAATGGTTCTGTGCATCCCTTTTCTTTTATTTTTTTTGTTTTTCTAAACCGAAACATTTTTGGATTTTCTTCTGTACATCTAGCTCTAAAATGTTCATATCGTTCGCGAACATCGCAATAACTCAATCCACTTTTTTTTCCAAGCATATTATTAACAATTTCATGCAATCTATAAATATATCTTGAAAACTTATCACGACTAGCCATATGACACATTTTAATTGGATGTACTTTGAAATTATTTTTAAGATTAATTCGACAATATTTACATGGAAGCACATTCTGCAAGTTTAAAACAAATTGTCTATAGTCCCGCTTTTGTTCTTTAGTAGGCTTAACTGGATAACCAAAGCTCATTGTATGTAGGTAATGCCACATGCTAGGTCCCCATATAGTTGTAAGCATTCCATCTCCACTTTTAAAGTCCTTTTTTTTAAACGTGCGAGTTTTTTTAGATGATGTCTTTCTTTTTAACTTCCTAGTTTTTCTAGCCATATTAGTGTATGGTTAGAAAATCTTATCATCTAATATTATACTTATGACCGCATTTACAGACTTTGCTGATAATACTAAAGATATTTCTGTTATGATAGGTGTAGCGCTAGCATTTTTAGCATTATCATCTTTAAGTAAAACCCTCATTGGTGGTTATGGTAAACTGATTCAATTCATAGCTACTTTAGTAATGATGTATGCTTCATTAATGTTTTTAAAAAATATTCACACAATTTTTACAGTAACTCCAGATATCATGTATTCACCTGAACATGCATTGTACAAAAAAAACATATTTGCAGGATGTTTGCTTTGTGTGATATTATTTGCGCTTGTAGTATATTCTACATATACGGTCTTTTATTGATTATATCAATTGTTTTGCTTATAAATGTAGGTTGGTTTGAAGAAAAACGCTTTCCTAAAACTACATTTGCAATAGTTGCATAGTATTCTTTGTCGTCTTTATAATCACGTCTATTTACTTCAACAATAGAACCATCAAATGCCCTGAAAATCATGATAATATATAGATCATGAAATCTTTAGGCTAGTTCGTTAATCCTTTATAAGATTTTTAATAAGTAATACTATATGATTGAAAAGATCAGAGAAGGTTTGGTAAATGTGTTGCAAAACAAAAAACTAATGGTTGTTATTATTTTAGCCGCAATTTTTATTGCAGTAGCAATTTGGGTATATAATAGCTATGTAAAGCCCAGAGTAGACGCTGCTTATGTTCCAAACAAAGAGTTCATCCAAGATAATGGAAGTGGTTCGGATACCGCAGATTTATACTTTTTCTATACTACTTGGTGTCCACACTGCAAGAAAGCATTACCTGTATGGGAGAAACTTAAAGAAAATCTAGAATCTACTGGAGTAAATGGAGTGAAGATCAATTTTATTGAGGTTGACTGTGATAAAGATCCTGAAACAGCAGAGAGATTTAATGTTGAAGGTTATCCTACCATTAAGCTAAGCCATAATAAAAAGGTTATTGAATATGACGCAAAGCCAGACATGGATACTCTTAATCAGTTTCTTGAGACGTCTCTCTAATAAATTGTTTAGCATCCTCCTCACCTCTGGTAATTAATGATACTCGCAATGTTCTATCTGATAGTGTTTCAAACCATGCTGTCATATCAGATATATCCTCTGTATGAGAAATTATACTGTTTGGTACCACCGGTTGATCCTTAGAAGTCTCAAGTGTCCAATGACACTTTTTCATCATCATTCTAGCATATTCTAAAAATGACGATGATTCATCTAGTTTAATAGGCTTCTCGCCTACTGTATTTGTAAGAGCAAGCACCTCATTTATTCCGCACTCCGTATTCTCCAAACAATGATTAAGGGGATAATTGTGAATTAGGCCACCATCTACAAAACATTCATCACCAACAAATATAGGTTTGAAAAGCATTGGAAATGCACTAGTACATGCGAGTGCTTGACTTAACATCATATCAGGATAATTTTTATATGAAATTAATACACCCTTCAAGCATTTATCGTGATTTATTTCTGTTGCAGTAAATACAATTTCAATATTAGTACGGTCAAAATGTTCCTGTAATGTTGTCTCTAATTTCATATCTAATCCGGCAAGTAATGGAGCTAAGCAAATATTATACATCTCTTGTCCATCAATCCCCTTGTCATACATTATTTCAAGAATATCATTTTTCATTGGAGCAAACGCCTTTTCCCATGGTCTCTCTATTAAATAATCATCAATAACATCCCATTCATAGTCTAGTGTGGCAAGTACACCTATAATACCGCCCACTGATGAAGTATATATAGTTTCTATCTCATTCTTATTCCAGAATCCTACATTATTTAAATATTTCAAGGCTCCATATGATACCAACCCTGTTGGTCCGCCTCCAGCTATTACAATGTGTTTAATCACCATTATATATATTTACGTTTCACTTTTTATTACTTTTTCTTCAACTAATGTAATATGGATACTATTTTTACACTAGGAGATGAAGAGGTTGGTAATACCAAAATTAACTTAGATGACCTTTATGAGCGAAAGAAACAAAGTGATTTAAATACACTCAAGGTTTATAATAAAATACTTACTAGGATTCACACTAAAATCAAACATCAGGCTCGTATAAATCCTAACGATCAGCATTGTTGGTATGTTGTTCCTGAAATGATTATTGGTGTACCAAAATATGATCATGGTGCATGTACTGCTTATATTATTGATAAACTCAGAGAGAATGGATTTGTTATAAGATATACACACCCAAATCTAATTTTTATATCATGGCAAACGTGGACGCCTACATATGTACGCGATGAAATCCGAAAAAAAACTGGTATGCAATTCGATGGATGGGGAAATCAGAAAACTCCAAAAAATCAAGAAGATGATGCAAGTAGTAATGGATTCGATAAAAATGATCCTAACTCATTAATATTAGGCAGAAAAACTAAAAATATTTCTGTTACCAAAACGAATAAGGATTACAGACCGATTGATACATACAAACCTACTGGAAATCTTATTTATAACAAAGAATTGTTAGAGAGAATACAGGATAAATCAAAGTAGATTTATTTGTCGATTTTGCATGATTGACTAATCTTCTTTTTTGCATCACCTTTTTCTTTGGCTGATAATTCTTTTGTTGCCATTCCAGCCAGCTCGCAATATTCATTTGATAATTTATCATTTCCCATCCAATTTGGGTTGCAATCTTGAAATACATTTGGCCACTGTTTTCTCAACCCAGCATGTGTTTGAGATAATAATTTTTCTCCATCATCTTCTTTCCAACCCTCTTTATTTTTCACAAACCATTCATCTTGAGATACATGATGTACAGGTCTATCCGTAAGTGCCAATGGTTTTAGATTATTACTTACTATCTGGGCAAGACCTTTTGCTGCATCAGATTTTGCAATCTTCAAATCCTCCATTGTTATTTGAAGTTTTTTAACAAAGTCCTCTAATGTCATAGCTGTTGAACAATTTTCAGAGAGATAAATCTGTACATTGTTGTTTATTGTATTGAAACTATTATTATTATTACTCTGATTTGAGGTTATTGTTATTTCATCCAATGCTTTTTGTTGACTACGTATTATCTCATGAGCTAATTCAAGATTTTCTTCTAATTTTTGCTCATACCTCTCACGATAATCCGTCTTATTCGTTTTTGAAATAACCGTGTTTGATATTTCCTTGGTTATAAAATTACACTTTGATTTATGTCTGTAATAACCGCTATGATACTTGTAGTTTCTTCCACATTCACAAACATAATTATTTGTTACTGGCGTTGTATTAGTCGTCCGTTTCTGTCCGCTTACTGTATCATTATGTACCATTTGTGTACCATTGTGTTTCTTCGTCTTAAGATGTCTTTTCCAATGTCCAGAATGAGACGTAAAGAAGTCACACTTTTCGCAATGGAAATTATCTGTCCCTTTTTCGTCCTTTTCTGTCCCTAAATCTGTATCATTATGTATCATTATATGGTACATAGAAAAAGGACAGAACCTTTAAACTTATTGGTCTGTAGTGCCTTTTTTTCAGTCCTACATAACTATCCTTCATAACTTTTAAAAAAACATGATTTTCTTCTCTAGGCTCTCTAAATAAATCATGTTTTTTACCCTGTTTTCAATTCTCAAAAATATTTGGGGTATTATCAGTAGATTCTATAAAATATCTGAGGGTCTTTGAAAAAGTTAAAAAAACGTTAAAAATCATATAGAAATGTACAATGTTCACCTTGATATGGAGGAAATAATGGTGTTGTTGCCATAAATAAGTTCGCTCCATGTATCATAGTAGCCTGATAATGAAAACTCCTGTGTTCACAATCAATATTATATTCATTGGTGTTATTGTTAATATAGTATTTACATCTACCAGCTCCCTCTATTTGTTTTTTATCATGAATAGAATGAAATACATCATGATGGATTACGCTGTAACTAAGTGAACCATATTTATTATATTTGTATATGGCAAATCCATTGAAGGCAGAGTTACAGTAGACTAATCCATTACTATTTTTATGCTTATTTTTCAAAAAATTAGACATGGCTTTTATAATTTTCATATTATTATTGTTATGTAGACATGATAATGTAAATGGGGCTATAGATAACGCCCAAAAATCATAATAGCGTTCATTATAAAATGTTAGTCCGTCCCACTCGTCAATTCTATTAATATAGTCTATCAACACATTGATATTTAATTCATCACTACAAACATCGTCTAGATCCATTGCAATTATTAACTCAGGATTATAGTTACTATCTCGTATAGCCTTCAGACATCGATTTCTAGCGTTACTAATATTAATGCACCGTTCTTTTGAAGCTTGGTCTTCAAAAAAATTAACAAACGTTTTATTTCCAAAAGAGTCAACTACTTCGTTTTCTTTTAATATTATATCAGGAAAACACATTTGTAAATTATATGCCTCTTCTCTAGCGTAGGTTAGTAATAAGTTTTCGGTATCATCATCACTCGTATCATATCCTATAAATATGCCCTTTATATCAAATATTTTATCTAGCTTACTAATATTTTTAAAAACTTTTGGAAGAAATTGTTCAACGTTTTTCGCACAACCATAAATACATACACTTTTTTTCATTATTGAGATATATGAAACCCTATTTAAACTTACTTATAATGTACATTTAAAAATTGAAACATAATTTTATTATTATAGAAGTATCAATAATAATAATGGAACAAAAAGAGATTGTCTACTTAAATGAAGACCCTGGGTTTGATAAAATCATGGAAATTACCGGCGGATACTTTACAACATTACACTTACAAGATGGAGGCACAATCTTTCTGAGGGAAGATGGAGAATATACATGTAAGATTAATAAGACTGCAACCGAACTGTTTAAAATCAATATATATGGAAGAATTGTTATAATTAATTCTAGTTTACATGATAGTGAGTAATTTTAATTAGATACTATCATATTTATTATTTACTTTCTGGATTTGCGAGATTTGCGAGAAGAGGAAGACTTGCGGCTGGAGGAAGACTTGCGTCCACGCTTACCATTGCGAGTCTTACGGCAGAAAGTGCGCTTTTTTCCAAAAGCCATCTTGCAACCAGAAGCGTTACGGCAGGTGGAAGCACGCTTTCCACGGCATCTGGAGGCTTTGACGCGCTTACGGTAAGTGCGTTTAGCAGAGGATCTGGGCTTCTTGGAGCCACCACGGGTTTTACGAGTCATTGGCATGATATACACTTATGAGAGAAAATAATTATTCATCAGTATCATCATCATCTTTCATAATCAAATTATTATTTGGAGAAACATATACGGCTGGCACAAACATTATATTTTTTTGAGAGGGTTCACTTTGAGATTTTTCTAAAGGTCTAATTTCAGGATCAAGATTGTTTGACGCAGTACTCTTTTCTGCAATTTTTTTTTCATCTTTGTTCTCATCATTAGATTCTGATTCTTCGTTTGATACATCAGCGCTTAGAACAGAGGGATTAGAATTAATACTATTTTTGGTTTCAAGTTCTGAGTCTATTATTGTAGACTCATCTGGTGAGCTATCAATATCGTCTGTATTTATAGTGAGAGGATTAGCTGTGCTATCAGATTTAGTTGGAGACTCTGCCAAACTGTCTTGTAGTGTAGCTTCTAATGTCTTTATTTGAGCCTGTGAAGTATCCATAATTTGTTTTTCAACAATAGCTTCAAATAGTTCCAACCCTTTAACAAAGTCGTCTTCGCATGTAGCATATAATTCTACAATAGAGCCTCTTGCCTTTTCTACAAGACCTTGCAATAAATCTTCGGTCATTTTAGGATTAATGATTATTTCTTTCCTCTGGGTTTCAGGATTAATAGCACGAGCAAACATAATTTCAAGAATAGAAACCAGCTTATCTTGGTTTACAGTTGTATTATTCATCATATTTTTAATATGAGTCGCATAATCACCAAATAGTTTATTTTTAAGACTAGCAGTATATCGTTTAGTATAAACCCCGTCTTTTTTGCACCCTTTACTTTTATGAAAGTCTCTAAGAAGTATATCGCTAAACTTTTTAACAATAGGTTTGCCTTGGTCGGTCAAGGGTATATTTTTATTACCAGTAAATGCTCTATAAAATGTTAGTACATCCTTTTCATATACGTTTTCCCTCATTTTTTTACTCATGCCTTTGAACCCACCTTGGTCATAATCATAATCATCATAGTACAGTTTTTCTAGCTCAGGTATTCCAGGTTCTTCAAATAAATTGCGATCCTTTCCTCGTGTTTTATCGTAATTCATGTCGCAAAACTTAGGCGAAACCGTTACGTTTGCATCTGCAGGAGCATCAAAGTCTTGGTTATTAATAAGAGCATTCAATCTCTGACTACAGATATTATACTTCTGAATCTTCGCTTGTGCTTCTTTAGGAATATTGGACTTTTGAAGCAAAGGGATTTTAACGGTGCTTCCATCTGCAGATTTATAAACATAAATGGGATTTACAGTTGTCACAATTGCAGCAAATAAATGAGCAACCTTTACATAAAACTTAGCTATACCAATACAGAGTCGCCTTTTTGTAGTACTATTGCTAACATCCATTTTTTGTACAGCTTCTTTTTTGAAATATATAACTGAACTGTCAGTCATTTCGTTTATTTCAACTCCATCTTTCAAACGTTGTGCCAAGTAATTAACATCAAGATCATTGAGATTATTTGCAATTAGATCTGCTGTCATAATTACTAAATTGTTACAATGTTCTATATCAGCTAGACGTTCCATGTCACGAAAGTTTTGAGTTGTTATATAATTAGCTGCAATATAGTCAATTTCTTGTGCTAATTTACCTGATTTTACAGTATTTGTATTTGACGTAGAGGATGAATTGCCCATCGAGATATATATATGTTGAAAACATTAAAAAAATGAATTAAGAACACGTTTATATTATCTCTCTCATACTGAGATGACTGACCTGAAAACTAAAAAATTAAGGAGGCGCACTACAAATAAAAAGAAACTTTGGGAACAATTTGATAATGAGATAGGTACTGATCCTAACATTGAATGTGTATATACTAGTAAAGGTCCAAGAGAAAATTGTGATTGTTGTAGTAGCATGCTTCTCTTGACCGAAGAAGGTTTCCCTGCATGTTCAAATAAGTTATGTGGAGTCATATACACTGATACTATAGATCAGTCTGCAGAGTGGAGATATTATGGTGCAGATGACTCTTCCTCAAGTGATCCAACTAGATGCGGTATGCCAATTAATCCACTTCTTCAAGAATCTAGTTACGGATGTAAGGTTCTTGTAAATGGAAAATCTAGTTATGAAATGAGAAAGATTCGGCGATATACTGATTGGTTAGGAATGCCTTATAAAGAAAAATCACAATATGATGAGTTCCAAAAAATCACAATACTTGGTACTCAATCGGGAATATCTAAACTAATAATTGATGATGCAATGCGATACCATAAGAAGATATCTGAAGCTAAGACATTCCGAGGTTTAAATCGCGATGGTATTATTGCTGCCTCTATTTATGTATCGGCTAGAATCAATAGATTCCCAAGGACTGCTAGAGAAATTGCAACAATATTCAACCTAGACTCGGCTGCTGCCACGCGAGGATGTAAAAATGCTATATCTATTATTAATGAACTTGAATCGGAGTTTGAGAATACTGATAAAACATCTCTGTGTCAGACAACTCCGCTTTCATTCATAGATAGATACTGTAGTAAGCTCAATATGAATCAGGAACTCACAAAGGTATGTAAGTTTGTTGCAACACGCATTCAGAGAAATAATCTTATTCCTGAAAATACACCACATTCGATTGCTGCAGGAATTGTTTACTTTGTTTCACAAGTTTGCAATATTAATATTGGAAAAAAAGCAGTTAGTCAAATTAGCGAGATTAGTGAAGTAACAATCAATAAATGTTATAAGAAACTAGCAGATATGTCAGATGAATTGATTCCAGATGTTATTTTGAAAAAATATACATAAATCTTCTATCTGTATCAGAGTATTTTTATTTAGTAAATAAATTACCTAGAAATCTGAAGTAATCACATAACCCATTTACTGATGGTTCTAATGTACACATACAAAGTGATATAGGAATATGAATACAACAAAATCCTAATAAATACGGCATCCACGTAAACTCACTTATTGTATATGGACGGTTAGATTTTGGGATTACTAGCATAAAGATTAACAATCCTATGCCGTAATGAACAATACTGAATATGAGACACGCATACATTATTTTCAAGCATTTATCCCATCCTTTTTTTCTATTATTTCTTGAAATAAGTTTATCACTTGATCTCTGACTCTCTATTGCAATTTTAACATTCGTTGGGACCTCTACATATGTAGGCGTCACTTTAACGAGATTTTTTTTGGGACTTGATGAAGTCATTATATAATTTGATAATGTATATCAAAGTATATAAAAATGCTCTATCAATTTTCTTACTAATCAAAGGTGGCTTTTAATTTATCATAAACATAAAACCCAATAGAGTTCACTGCTACAGATCTAACTGCACATGTAATATAACCATTCCAGATATTACCCCTTTTTATAGCATCTATAATACTACATTTGTATGCAAGTTGTCTACTTCTAATTGTATCAAATGGATATGCAGGCGTGCAACTTACAAGACCTGCCGCTGCTCCTCCAATAAATGGATGTACTCCTCTTTCTTTGCACTCTTCAAATGTTTTAAAATATAGTCCATACGCGATGCTCACTCTTGCAACAGTTGCTATCCACCCTTGATTGTGTTCCATAATTAGTAGTCTCCATTTTTTATTAATACCCAGTTGTCTAGATATCTTACCTGTATCACTTAGATGAACAATTGGGCTAACAATTATGCCGCTGAGTAGACCCGCATAAGCAGGATTATAATTATTTTCTCTTAAAAATCTGTAACTACCAAAATTAATTCCACATATAACACTGCTTGATAGTAATGGGAACCCTATGCCTTTTGTTAAAATACTTGGTGATAATTTGCCAGCATACATATTGCTTTGCAGTAAAACCTTGTATGTATCAAATGGATGACCGATCATTGTTTGTGCAATTCCTGACATAGCACCAAATACAAAATCACTCATGATAATACAATAATAACCGTATTTTTAGGCAGATTATCATATTACTTAATACAATATGAACATTCCAGATACAGTGTTTATAATACCTTATAGAGGTCGACCCAGTCATCTTGATAGATTTTCGAAATATTTCGAAAAAAATATAAAAACCAGAGAAGACCTAGGAAATATAGATGTTGTAGTTGCACATCAATGTGATAAAAGAAGTTTTAATCGCGGAGCAATGAAAAATATAGGATTTTTATATCTAAAAAACACTTATCCAAAAAATTATAAGAATATCACATGTATTTTCCATGATATTGATAGCATACCAAAAGATAATATAACCATAGATTACTCCACTACAGCTGGAGTTGTTAACCATATTTATGGATTCGATTATGCATTAGGTGGAATATTTGCGATAAAAGGAGGGGATTTTGAAAAAACTGGTGGATTCCCAAACTACTGGGGCTGGGGGTATGAAGATAATGCAATTAAACAAAATTGTGATAAAATTGGCATTAAAATAGACCAAAGTAATAAGATATTTACAACAGATTATAGCAAGCTTGATAGAATTGATGTTATTGAGGATGAAGATAAGTTATATACAAGATATATCTCTCCAAAAGAGATAATAAGATTTTCAAAAAATATTTTTGAAAAGTATTCAGATATTAGCAAGTTAAAATATTTCAGGAAAGGTTATTTTTTGAATGTCACCGACTTTTCAACAAAATATGCACCTGAGCCCTTGATACTTTACAATTCCAATGTCGAAAATTATATGGGTAATAATATTGTTGGTTGGGTTAAACATAAATATATGAAAAAAAAGATAGGGTTAATGTTTGTTTAAATTAGAAATTAAAGTACCTCGCTTATATCTATAAAATGCACTCACACATAAAATCATTCAATTGGATATGTAATAATAATTGTAATATTGTTGATAAAAAAGGTTTAGACTATCTACATAGTCCATCTACAATATCTTCAATTCCACAATCAATTCCTATAAATGATAGAAAAATAATACTTATTCAGCAATTTTTTATACATAGCGATCCTTCTCGAAATAAAGAAATATTGGAAACCCTCAAAATGAATGTGCATAATGAGAATATTCACGAAATACATTTAATTAACGAAAAAGTTTATACAGCAGAACAACTTGGTAGTAATAATGAAAAGATTAAACAAATCGTAATTAGCGGTGATAGATTAACATACAAAGAGGTATTGAAATATTCGATGGATAATTTACAGAACGCAGTTGTTGTTTTGGCAAATAGTGATATATTTTTTGATAAATCTATAATGCAATGTAAAAATCTAGATTTACAAGATTCAATGATATGTTTATCCAGATATAAATTACGAGGTCATAATCTTAATAATGCTATAGTTGATGCATATAATGGATGGTCACAGGATTCATGGATATGGCTCTCTGACACATCATTCAATTATGAAGAGCTTGATAAAACTAACTTTTATTTAGGTAAGCCTGGATGTGACAATAGAATTGCTTTTTTAGCATCTCAAATGGGGTTGTCTATTTATAATATCACAAATATTATCAAGTCATATCATCATCATGCTACAGAAATAAGAAATTATACAGCTTCAGACAGAGTGCATCCCGAAAGATATATGGGTATTGTACCACCAAGAAACTGTTCTAGTTTAACTACATTTCTCCCTGCTAATGATGCACACTATTTGGCGAACTATTTTGACAAACACGGCGGTTTTAGCATTGTAAATGCTAGATCAGAAGATATGGTATTATTGAGAAGAGGATTTCTCTCTTTGAATGATCCCAATTTAACAATAAATCTTAGTGATGTTAAACAATTTATTTTTAATAGTACTTTTGTCTTTGTAGATATTCCATATACATTACCATATTACCATCCATGTAGTAATGCTCGGGTTGAGTTTTCTGTAAATACACAATGGTTGAATCTAAAAGATAGATTTTTAGATTACAGATGTATGGACTATTGTATAGCGAAGCGAAGAAACTTTCTTCAATATTCTGGGAAAAGCATTATAGTTGCGACAAATCGAGGTAACTTGTTGAGAACAAGGACGCAAAATGACTGTTGCAACTTCTCAAATGCTGTGCAAATTATTGATATTGATGTAAAGAATGTTACACAAGCAATCCATAATATTTCATCTTCTTATGATTCCAACAAAATTGTATTATTAGATACCGGCGCGGATTTAATTTTTGGAACATTACTTTTTAAATCTAATATTCCTTCTATTGCAATCGGACCTTCAATCAATTCGTATTTCAATATATTAGATAAATCTCACGCATCAACCATGATTGATGCATATCAAATTGAAGCAAACCACACTTGGTTGACTATATAGATTTTTTATTAAAATGTTATAATAAATCTATTTTACTACTATCCGATTGTATCGTCTCCAGGGGTCTCGTCAATTGGTGTATCTTCATTAGGAGTAGTATCTTCAGGTAATTCTCCAAATGGTCCATCTTCATAGTCTGATAAAATAAAGTTTATACTACCGGTTTTACCGTTATATGTAGTATTGGTTGATGATGTTGCTATTCCCAATTCTCCTATTGTTGGTTGTGTCAGTAGGCGATCATTTGAAATAGTAAATCTATATTGTACCTGCCAATTGTTACCAGCATTCATATCAAGAACGGTTGCATATTCCGCTGTATCGAAATTATTTGCCGGAAACAACGACGTATCATATGTTAGACCAATTACTGTAGTTGCATTCGTTGGCACAGGTCTTACTCTTGCAGTTATTACGATTGTTGATGGAAATGCAGTTGGGTCGGATGTTCCGCCAAATGAGCCAACATTACCTTCATAAAGTTTAACTAGAACATTTTCAGTCCATATATTCGGGTCACTTCCACTCCCTAACTCAAACGTTCCTTCTACAGGAGGAGGAACCACATTGGGGTTATTAAAATAGCACGGCACATAACACGGAACGCTTTCGCCTAGACCAATATTTTGTAAATCTACTGTAACATTCAGGAACACCAAGCTATTGCAACTTTCAGGCAAACTGTTATTATTGCCATTTCCACCTGGAAGTATAGCTTGTGTATTAATACCATTTGGTTTATCTGATGATACAAATCCTGTTTTATCTACAAGAGTGGAAGGGACAGTTGCAAAACTACCTGTTGCTGCTCCTGCCAATAATAAATTATTTTTGCATGCTGTTATTTGGATACTTTCGTCGGGAAAAGTAATGCCTTGATTATTAACAATCATATTCCGTTTAATTTCGTATCCAGTCACTATTTCTTCGTAATGTTTATTATATGCGATTTGCCATTCTTCAGGTGTATTGTAGTCTTCTTCTTTTGGTGGCTTACTTGTTACTTCACAAACTGCTAATCCAGTGCTTCCTAAAATAGATGCTGTATTATCATCAGGATTAATACTTGTTACAAAACGATTCAATGCCATTATATATATCATAATTATTATTTTTGTAATAATGATATTTTAATCAAAGAAATATTCTACATAAACTGTCATATTCATTGGGATGGTTTGTGGTAGCTGGTTGCTACCTGACCCAAGGCCTACCGGCCATATATAGGTCCCGGCTGGCGCGGACGATTGGGGTTGACCATCGTTTTTGGGCCCAAATCCTGCAACAATAAGATCGCCTTTATTAAACTCGATCTGATATCCTTCATACTGTTGATTTGCCGGAGCGCCTGGGTATGCTGCATTGAACGTCTCGTGTCCTGTCAATGTTTGTTGATTGAAACCTGCAGTATTAGCTGGAGTTTGCAGTGATCCAGTAAACTCGCCAATCCGGCTCACTGGGGGGTTCACGTTTGGCGTTTCTTTAATTACTCCGCAAAATAAAGCCAGACCGTCTAGGTAAATAGCAGTGACTCCTACTTGAGATTGAAAATAGTAAACTGGTTGGAATGAATTACAAGAGAAAGATTTAATTATTCCTTTACATGGTGCTACATAGTATGCGTGATTGTGATTTGGATGTGCGAAGGTTGTGTGACTATGCCTCATTTCACCCGGCACGGTATTTTGCGCTTGCGGTACCAGTCCCGGTTGTGAAAAATGTGTTCCCATCTGAACGTCAGCCGGTTCCATAAATAGGAGGCTTCTACATGTTGTCGGATCTCCGCCGCCAACAGCAAACAATGTAGCCATTTGATTATTAACCGGCGTACCTCCGGGCGGATTAATCTCCTCTTTGGCTCCATACCAAAACCATTTATCAAGCTCCCAAGCACTCCCTTTACCGTATGCAGTATGTCCAAATGTTAATGCGGTTAATGAAGTTCCGCCTCCACCATCAGGTCCAGTATTACCATCAGGTCCTTGATCGCCGGTATTACCCTGAGGTCCAGTATCACCATCAGGTCCTTGATCGCCGGTAGGTCCTTGGTCACCAGTAGGTCCTTGGTCACCGGTAGGTCCTTGATCACCTGTAGCACCATCAGGTCCAGTATCACCATCAGGGCCAGTATCACCATCAGGTCCAGTATCACCCGTAGGTCCTTGGTCGCCGGTAGGTCCTTGATCACCGGTAGGTCCTTGATCACCGGTAGGTCCTTGGTCACCTGTAGCACCATCAGGTCCAGTATCACCATCAGGTCCAGTATCACCCGTAGGTCCTTGGTCGCCGGTAGGTCCTTGATCACCGGTAGGTCCTTGGTCACCTGTAGCACCATCAGGTCCAGTATCACCATCAGGTCCAGTATCACCATCAGGTCCAGTATCACCATCAGGTCCAGTATCACCATCAGGCCCAGTATCACCATCAGGTCCTTGGTCACCTGTAGGTCCTTGATCGCCCGTAGGTCCTTGGTCACCTGTAGCACCATCAGGCCCAGTATCACCATCAGCCCCAGTATCACCATCAGGCCCAGTATCACCATCAGGTCCTTGATCACCGGTAGGTCCTTGATCACCTGTATCACCATCAGGTCCTTGGTCACCGGTAGGTCCTTGGTCGCCTGTAGGTCCTTGGTCGCCTGTAGGTCCTTGATCGCCTGTAAGTCCTTGGTCGCCGATAGGTCCAGTAGGTCCTTGATCGCCTGTAAGTCCTTGGTCGCCGATAGGTCCAGTAGGTCCTTGATCGCCTGTAAGTCCTTGGTCGCCGATAGGTCCAGTAGAACCAGTCGCTCCACCGCCAGGGCCGATAGGTCCAGTAGGTCCTGGATCACCATCAGCACCATCAGCACCAGTAGGGCCCATGGCACCAAGTGTATTAATAGCTGCTGGTAGGTATTTATTATTTGTTAAAAAGAACCACGGATATCCGCCGCCAGAAATTGCTTTTGTGTTTACAGGAATGGCGGTTGCATTTGATTGAGGATAATATTGATTGTAACTCGTTTGCCATTGGGTCCACAGATTATTCAACGCAAGAGACTCTGAAGTCTGAGCGATATCAAACCAGGGTTGCACCACGGCAGGGCCGGTATTAAATGCGTCAAACCAACCATCACCAACCTTGTTGGGGGCTATGGCACTACCAAACCAGTTGTCACCTGACCATGTGAGTGAATCACCTACGTAATCTGGGTCACTCACTAATTTAAATCTATTAAATAGATTCACTGCTGCACTAACATTTGGCTTCGGTACATATGCAAATCCTACCCAATAAGACTGACCAGGTATCATAACTCGTTGCATATGTTGGACCATATCGATATTAAAAAAACGAAGAGTTGGAACAGGTTGATTGGAAAACAGGAGTTTACCATGTGATATAACTCGATCTGGGTGTCCATGAATCGGATTATTGATACCCTGTGTCCCGCCGGATGGCACCAAGTATGTGCGATTATCATAAATTGCAACATATAAAGTGCCGTTCATCATTGTGCTCAAATCCTGCTGCGTGTTGGCGAAAAGATTAGTTGCCTTGGATAATTCACTTGGACTATATCCGGCAAATACCCGTATCTTATTGTAATATCCAGAGCTTGGGCAGGTAAACTGAGCAAACCTTGCTTGGAACTCAGAGGTACTTTGCGCGACACTATGTGTTGGCAAAGCTTCCCCCCAATAAGAGGTAAATTGTGGTCCGCTAGGAGGCTCTATTATATGTTCTCTTATAGAATTAGAGAGATTAAATGGTTCATAAGGAATTACTGCTGGCGTATTGAGCGTATAAGTACTTACAGCTTCTCCTCCAATTTCTACAATTGTTAATGTAGTAGCATCATCATCATCTTGCTTAAAAATTAACGGCACCGGTGTGACGCCCCCAGCGTAATCGAGTTGAACTATAACAGTATACCAATATTCTGGTTCTAGATCTACTAATACAGATTTATATTCTGAAATATTCAGATTTCTTGTTTCATTTGCGGCAGTACTACCATACAGACCTTTCTCTATATGTTCTCTTATCTCACACTGTCGAATGTTCTGCCAAGAGGTATAGTCAGTCAATAGTGTCCCAAATGGCGCTCGCATAAATCTAATGATTATCTCCATATGACCAAGACTTGCTGCGATTGGATTGATTGAACTGCTTTTCATTTCTAATTTAGCACCAAATGATACAAGGCCTACGTGTTTTTTAGCTGGTGAAAGCACAGAGAAAGGTTGTGCAGTTGCGTTTGTTGGAAGCGGTGGTACTCCCGAGGTGAACCCTGCACTAACGTGTTTTTGTTGCCACGAACCCGGTGCCCCGACAAAAACTTCCGTATCATCGGAAGTCACCAATGGATTGGCTGACGCGACCGCGAAGTTAAGTCCTAAGACTTCTGTGGTGACAGCGCCAGTTAAAGTAAAACCGATATTGGACAGTGAGCTCTGAATTATGCCGACACCAGAAGTCGGATTTGGCGCTGTAGCATGGCTTGTTTTTGTCAAACTTGTTGACGTTGCAGCAGATCCAGAAGCACCAGTAGCACCATCAGGCCCAGTATTACCATCAGGTCCAGTATTACCATCAGGCCCTGTAGCACCTGCATCTCCGGTAGGTCCTTGATCTCCGGTAGCACCTTGAGGCCCTGTAGCACCTGCATCTCCGGTAGCACCTTGATCTCCGGTAGGTCCTTGATCTCCGGTAGGTCCTTGATCTCCGGTAGCACCTTGAGGTCCTGTAATGCCATCAGGCCCAGTATTACCATCAGGCCCTGTAGCACCTGCATCTCCGGTAGGTCCTTGATCTCCGGTAGCACCTTGAGGCCCAGTATTACCATCAGGTCCTGTAATGCCATCAGGCCCAGTATTACCATCAGGCCCAGTATTACCATCAGGCCCAGTATTACCATCAGGCCCTGTAGCACCTGCATCTCCGGTAGGTCCTTGATCTCCGGTAGCACCTTGAGGCCCAGTATTACCATCAGGCCCTGTAGCACCTGCATCTCCGGTAGGTCCTTGATCTCCGGTAGCACCAGCATCACCAGTAGGTCCGGTAGCACCTGTAGGACCAGTTGGACCAGTTGGACCAGTTGGGCCAGTAAATCCAGTTGCTCCTGTACCACTTCCACCACCTCCAGGACCAGTTGGGCCCACCGGACCAGTTGGGCCAGTATCTCCAGATCCAGAAGTTGTTGATATTATTGCTGTTCCACCGCTACACGGGTTACCACAGCGATTTGTTACACAAGATTGGCTAAATGAAAAGTTACTTGCCATAATGATATTATATATATACAAAATATCATTTATTTCTTTATTTTTTATAAACAATAATTTTAAAAAGAACCATCTAGGTCAAATACAGTGTCATCTCTTTCTTTATTAGCCAAAGCATATTCGCCTACTCTCTTTTCAAAGAAGTTTGTTTTTCCTTCAACACTAATCATTTCCATAAAATCAAATGGATTGCTTGCATCATATATTTTATCGCATCCTAGCTGCATAGCCAATCGATCGGCTACAAACTCAATATATTCTCCCATAAGTTTCGCGTTCATAGAAACAAGCCTGCAGGGTAAAGCCTCGCAAATAAACTCTCTTTCAATATCAACAGCTTCTTTAATAATTTCGATTAATCGTTTTTTGCTGGGTTTTTTGTGTAATTTATTAAACAATAGAACCGCAAACTCAGTATGCAACGCTTCATCTCTAGAAATCAGTTCATTGCTAAAAGTTAATCCGGGAAGAAGACCTCTTTTCTTCAACCAGTAAATAGAACAAAAAGCACCGCTGAAAAATATTCCCTCCACGCATGCAAATGCAGCCAACCGCGTACCAAATGATGATCGCTTATCACCTATCCACTTTAATGACCAATCAGCTTTCTTTTTAATACACGGAAAGTTATCAATTGCGTGAAATAGTTTATTTTTCTCATTTTTATCTTTTACATAAGTGTCAATAAGCAAAGAGTACATTTCTGAATGAATATTTTCCATAGCAATTTGAAAGCCGTAAAATGCCCTAGCTTCACTGATTTGCACTTCTGACATAAATCTCATGCCTAGGTTTTCTAATACAATGCCGTCACTAGCAGCAAAAAATGCTAGTATATGCTTTATAAAATAACGTTCATCATCGTTTAATTTTTGCCACTGAGTAATATCTTTAGACAAATCAACTTCTTCGGCTCTCCAAAAGCAGTCAACTTGTTTTTTATACATATCCCAAATATCACCGTATTGTATTGGAAACATAACAAAACGCGAGTCATCTTCGCTGAGTAAAGGTTCTTGATTAGTACGTGCCATCCTGAAATAATAATAGTTTAGATTTTATATCATTTCAAAATAATGTTCAGAAACTATATTTGGCGAATAACTAGCATTTATGCAGCGATATTGTGTGTTTTAATAAGTATTTAATGTCTATGCTTAATATAAATGGAAATAGCCAAACGGGATGCTAAAATAGAATTATTAAAACATGAACTAGAACAACGAAGGAAATATCTTATGGATAAGGCTAAGGAGGTGCAGGATGTTAGTAAAGAAAATGTATTTTTAGTAGATATTGCCAGAGATTATATGAGTGTTTTAGGGCCAATGAAAAGAGAAAAAGAGGCTCAGATTAAAGCTTTAAAAGAGCTATCATCTTATATTAGTAAGGTTACTGGAGATATTAATGATTCAGAGAAACTACTTGAACAAAGTAAACAACAACAAAGTGTATTGTTGAGAGAGATTGAATCGATACAGGGTGAGTTACGAGAAATGGTATAGTGCGTTCTTTTCTCTCTATAGGATATATATACATGGCAAGAGTACAACCCCAACAAATATATGATGTTTTAGACTCCATGAACAATCTTGGAGGACAAACTGACACATTGCTTGATATGATTAGTCAGCAACAAGCTGCAAATACAGAAGCAATTCGTCAAATGGGAACAGCATCAGATTTATTAAGACGGTTACTTCAAAGTAGAAGTGAAATGGAAGAGATTTTAGCTGCTAGCGGAAGAGCCAGAGATAATCAAGGTGATAATGTTAAAAGAATACGCGATGCTCTCGGTGGACAACCAACTGTAGAAGAAATGCGGACTGCTATTCAAGATTTAGAACAGGCTAGCAATGCTGCATTACAAGCCGGGTTGCCTTCACCGCCACCGCAATCATCATCATCCCCACCTTTGAACGCTAATGCATCAACCTTTACACCATCCGATGGATCTGGACCATCTGTCGGCGGTTATGACTGGCGAAGTTCAGTTAAAAAAACAAAAACGAAAACGAAAACTAAACGCCGAAAATCAAAAGGTGGTTACGACTGGCGCAGTTCTGGGAAAAAAACTAAAACTAAAACCAAAACGCGCAGAAAAAATAAAAGCAAACGCTCCAATTCTTCATCTCGTCGTTCTAAATCACGAAGATAGAAATTAATATGTTATTTTTTGAACATATTAATGATAAAATTGAAAGTAAAAAACTTCTAGAAGAATGCATAATAACAACATATATATCATGCCTCGATTCCACCAAACCGTTTTACCTCTAGAAAAAATGATGCCAATATGGTTTAAATTAAGCATAATGTTTGCATTAGTAACCTTTATTGAGTCACTTATACATGTAGGCAACATGAAGGACCAGAATATTAATAAATGGGTAAATACCAGCATGTCATATGATAACTGGACAAATACTGCTGTATGCGATACATCAAAAATATCAAAAGTTATACATGAATACCCACAGTTAGCTGAAGCCACATTCTTCTCTATGATATACCTTATGCTTGGTTGTCTTAGATCAGCAGTAAATATAATTATTCCATATTACTTTACTACATTTGTCATAAGTATGTATACGGCTTAATTGCTCTTCTGTTTGCCAAAAAACTCCCATTTCATTGGTACACCTGCATTACCCCAATTGTCACCATTAATATAATTTTCTATTTCAACTGTGAGTTGGTTGCTGGATGTTGCACCAGCTACAGTACACCTTTCAATACAGAAAAGCGTAACATAACTACCTTTTGAAACCTGTAATGAGGTTGTTAAGGTCACATCAATACCACCGGGGTTACCAGTCCCACTAGTGAAAGGATTTTGAACACTCGAAGTCGACGATTGGGAAGCTATATTATTTCGTGTATAGGTCCACAATTTTCTACACGTTAAACTAGATGTATTATTATTTGTAATATCAGCTGGAATATTGTAATTCCCTGTGTTCAACTTGGAATTAAATCCCCAATCATCATCTGAGGTTATGCCGATCCAAGTTTCAAATGTTACTGTTTGCGATTGTCCAGTTTGATTTTTTATTCTGCATAAATTGTTATATGATCTAACTAATACTCGGTCGATGATTGTATCTCTGTGGATCGTATGATGTTTTCCTTTAATAAAGTAACCGTGTGTTGTGCTAGAAATGTTAAACAGTGTATCGTTTTCTGCACTATAATGATGTAGAAGCTGTTTATTCCATTTAAATGTTCTTTTACTAGCACTAGTAGGATCATTATTTTGTCTAACACCTAATACTATATAACCATGTACACCCCAATTTAGCTCATGTGTTTCTTCATACTTCAAATACTTAACATTTAAGTTAGATGTTGAAGATGTATTTTGAAACTTTACGCCAATCTTTTTGTGTAAGGTTGACCATGCAACCGAGCCAACGTCTGAGATGGCACCTAATGTATTAATAGCAGTACTGGTATCAAATAACCTCATTGGACATTCAAGATTTACTTGTCCAGTTCCAGAGAGAAACCCTCCGCGGATAGAACCAATATTTAAAGAGCTATCACCTTCTGGTATATCAATATTCTTTGTATATATGGTTTCAACGTTAGAAATATCATGACTATTCATATCTAGACCGTTTCTATCCAAATACATTGTTTGGTAACTTGATGGTCCAAATCTAAATGTAGCTTTACCGTTTCCAGAAGAATTGGAACAATCAATAAATAATCCGTCGTTGCTCAAAAGAACGATACCTTTATTTGTTGCACCAGAGCTACCGCTACTTTGATTGTCTAATACAACATTTCCTTCACTTTCTATATAAATATCATATGGTGTAGCGTTTCCATTATTATTTGTTAACTTTGTATTACCACTAGCATCATGTCCCAAACTTATATAAGAGTTATTAAACTGAGTGGATTCAACATATATAAGTCCATCTATAGATGCTAGTGTTCCTCCAAACCCTGCAGTAAGATCTTTTTGACAAAACATGTTTTCTCCAAATACTTGGAGTCGAGCTTTTTCATATTTAGTAGAAACGCTCGATATACGAGAAGATGACTTTCTGCTATCATAATTTGGCGCATAAGTAATATCAATAGTATTGTACGAAGGGTTTGATGATCCTTGAAAAAATGAGTATTTGCGATTCTGATCAAGATTAGAACCGGTATAAATAAATGGGTCGTTATCAGACCCGAGTGTACCTTCAGAAAGATTCCATCCGGGGGCATTTGTTCCATTAATTAAAGATAAATAATATGTATTTTGTGTACCGGTATTTATGCTGGGGCCTGCTCGAGCTTGTAATATTGCCCCATCATTGTCACCTGCCATAACAATTCTTAATGATTTAAAAACATGTTGGCTATTTGTTAGATTACCTGTCTTACATGCCTCAAGTGTTGATCCTTCGGAAAGCATTATTCCTGCAGTAATTGTTGTTTGTTGAAAATCTCCGGAAGATTCATCAAATATAACTATTGTTCCAAATGCACGAGCACTTATTTGACTCGTAGATCCTGATTGCTGAATATCACCAACTCTCGCTATACTAATCCAATCATTATCACTAACTGAAGATAATAGGTTAATACTACTAGTAGCATTCTTGATTAAATTAGGAGAAATGCCAATATTAACATTGCCAGATAAATCGGTATTACCTTCAACTGTAAGATCGCTTTCAATCGTAACATTGCCAGATAAATCGGTATTACCTTCAACTGTAAGATCGCCGTGCATAATTGTATTAAGACTTACATCAAGATCTGTTGTAGTTATTCCTCCGTTAGCAATTATAGAATCATATGTCTCGGTAACACCATCAATCCTAACGCCCCTGCGAAAATACGAAGGATTTCCTGTACCTTGAACAGATAAAGTCGTTCCTGGAACACTTTCCCAATAAAGATTATCAACTATATACTGCTTTGTCAGAGGGATAAATCCAAGTGTAGTATTATTGATATCGAATCTTTCAAAAGGCGATAATGGATTATTATTTTTCGTAACAATGGGTATATTTGAACTAGATACGCCACTTACATCAGAATATATAGTCCATCCTGGATAATCATAATTATCCCACGTACGAACACTAAATGCTCCGCCCTTACCGTCAGATGGAAGATTTCTAAAACGCATTTGAAGTACTGCACCATCATACGTGCTTTCAGTCATTATACGTAAAGCATCAAAGTTTCCCGTTCCCGTATACCAATCATATTGTAGTATATTTATTCCTTGACCCCGACTATATTTTGTTGAAGCTTGGAAAGTAATTGTGCTATGACCACTAGAACGTGGGTAAGTTATCTTAAACATACCATCTGCTCTAGCATCAGCATATCGCCTATTACCACTAAGTTGGGCTGTCTCTTCTGCACAATAAGCTATAGTGACCCAATCATTTATTGTCACTAAGTTACTAGAGGGATCTAGTTCAAAGTTTAACACTTGTTCTGTCTTTGCATATCCTGGCGGAAAAGTCGGATTGCGGTTATTTGATCCTTCAATACCTCTCCATTTTGGATAGATTAATGTCTCTTCTGGGAGATTTGCGCTCTCGGTAACAGTTAGATTATTTACAGTCAGATTACTTATATCTACATTATTAAATGATGCGTCTTCTCCGTTATTTATACCACCAGTTCCAGCACCCTTTGGACCAATATATTGAATAAAAGAAATATGTGGTGCATCATTAATTGTTGGAATATAGGCATCAATCTTAGAATCTTCGCCATATAACTGCAGAAATCCAGATTTATAATCCATTCTCCACCAAATTGCACCAACATCAGGAGAATAATAAGGATTTGGATTTTGTAATGAGGCATCTAGAATACTTGGCATATATGAATTATAAACAGGATCATAATTGAATGCTATTGCATCTGATAGTTCGCTTTTACTTGAATTGCTACTATCAGGCACATACCATGTTCTTTTTGGTGCTGTTCCAAATATTTGAGTAGATGCCTTGGTTAAAGGTACTCTATATCGATAAACTAGATCCGGTGTTATTGTATGAGTTGTATTTTTTGATGTGCCTGCTAATGATAAACTAATATCAAGGGCTTGTGACCCGTAATAGGTTGTTGATCCAATAGTATAACTTATATTAGAGAGATCTGGAGGGATGTTATTACTGAAGATCTCATCATTTTGAACGTAGTTCTGAAATGCAAATGAGTTCTGTGGATTAGTAAACGGTTGAAATCTTACTACATCAACTGTATTATTTGCCTCCTTAAAAAGAAGATTTACTTTTGAATCTGTACTTGAACCGTCCATTATATTATATATATGCTACATAATAGAATGTGAATGTACAACTAATTTGCAACCCATTCGATTTCAACACTTGCTATATCCTTTTGACTCCCGATAGTAAGACCAATTGATATTTCTACCTGTGTTAAATTAAATGGTGTTTGTGATGTGCCTTGCAATCCTGGAACTGTATTGCTTACTTTATAACCAGAAATACTGGATGAATAACATCCATTTCCACTACCTGAAACTTTTTGACCTGAAAAGGTCGCAAATATAGGTGTCGATGTCGGTGGGATTTCAACATGATATACCCAATAACCATCACCAACGGATGAAGTTGAAGTAATATGGTGAACTTCTATATTACTACTGTCTTTTACTATTAACTTATAGCCTTGCGTAGTAGTAGATGTTGGGGGATTAAGTCTGTCTACAGGAGGCATCCAAGTCCTAAATGTTATATATTTTGCTTTATCTGTAACCTGTTGCGATCCTGATACAGGACTGTTTACATCATCCCACCATCCATCAAAAGGTTGTTGAAAAGTTTCGTTAATTCCTACACCAAGCGCTTTGTCTGAACTATAATCTTCTAATGCCAATCGAGTGAATCCATTTATAGTCACTTGTGGATTATAATAATTACTACTGAAATCAACATATGGATTATTTTTATTAACCGAGGTTATACCTGCTCCTCTGAATGCGCCATTAGCCCATAAAAGTTGATTAGTTGGCATTTTATTTGGCCAATGTTGAAGAGCAGCACCTGCACTCGTTATAGTAGCGCCTGTTAAGTTTCCTTGCGCTTCTAAAAATACGAAGCGCGTTGAGAAATCTGGAGTAGGGCTTCCAGATGAGTAAGAGAAAAATCCACTAGGAGTTGATAAGGGCAATGTTCCATTTGGATTTTGATCCCATGTATAATCCCAAAATAAGTGATTTGTATTTCCTCCAAACGTAATTGGATAATTTCCTGATATTTCTGCTGGCGTCCGTGCTACGTTATTATCACCGGAAATGTAAACGGCAAATTGAGGTGTAGACAATACATTCCGAGAATAACGTTTACTATCACTTTCACTTGATATATCCCAAATACGTGATGGTTCTATAACTATTGAAGGATTAACAGTTTTTGTATTACCTGTAAAAATATTCCATGATACATCAACTGGTTCCATTGTATTTGTTCCATTTTCTAATGGAGATGAATTATTGTAAATAGATCTTGTTGTAGCTAATAATAAAGACCTTCTCCAATAATCATCAATACCTGATATATCATATGTGTGCGACGGTAATGTTATATTATTTAGTGTAGGTAATGCCTGACCAAAAAATCTAAAGTCTAATGTTGGACTTGCATTTAAACTAGTAGGTAAATTATAACTAATATCTTGTAGTGGGGTTCTAGCTAGTGAAAATGGACCAGTTAACTTATTTAGTTTATCATTACCACAAATGTCCTGAATCGCCACTGTATATGGTTTATAAAAATTATTGCAAATATCAGGTACATTATTAAGACATATATCTATCATTTCTGATTTTTTGATCGTTACATCAGTATAATATCCCTTTGTGGGGGCGCCTGCTCGGTCAATTGCTTCAGCTGACAATGTAAAATTAGTACCTGTATAGTCAATCCCAGAAACATCCAAAAATCCAAGCATAGATGATGTAGTTTCTGAAGAAATAACCTGTGCTGAAGTATGGTCTTGTATAGACATTTCATACTTTGTTAAATTAACCCCACTACTATCTATGCCCACACTTCCTCCGCCTTTGTCTGAGTTATTAGCCCATGGACCAAATTGTTCAGGATGCAAGGAATTACCTTTAATTTCAAAATCTACAACATCATTATTAGTAATAAAAAATATATCATTAATCGATAAATCTGGTGAAGATACAGAAGCATCGAATTGTGGATATGCATAGGTCTTAACCGCTATAGTTGTATTCGTAGTTTCATCTATTTGTAAAGGGTTAGTAGTATTTGGCTGTAATCTCGTAGTACTAATACTAAGATCTTGTCTACTAGGAACGCCTGTGTTACAGGATGAATCACCAGAATATGATGCGATCTGATCTGAAAAGTCTACTGTATCATTTTGCATATAAACATTTGAAAGTGTATATTTTGTTTCAGGATACCATTGCCAATTTGTGCTGGAAGAAGATAAGTCCGTTGCTGACGACGCAAATATATCTGCAATTAATAATCTTCCATTTTTACCGTATGGTCCCAGGATCTCAGCGGATGAATCTTGTAATTGAGAACGGATATTTGGCATTTGTTTTGCTATATTAGATGGATCTGGAACACCATCAACATCTCCGCCAAATCTGACGTTTAAATCAAAGTTATTTGGGATAGGCCATCCTATGTTATTTGCACTAGCATCCGCACCGTTAGTATCCTGATTTGAAATATCGACAGATACAGCATCGTATATCGTTTGGTTATTAAATATTTCCGCTCCGGTAGGAGCAGTGGGTGGCCCAAATGAACCCAGTTCTATTTGACCACCTGATCCTTCCGGTAAATAATAATAATTCCATGGTGTTGTATGACCATAAGTAGTATCAATTACGCTACCACTTGCATCATTTGTAAGATATATTCTGAATTGATATGTTTTTCCAGTTTCTAATACTTGATCTGTTTCTAGTTGTGTAAAAGGATAAATGCCACCACTTAATGTATAATGGCTTCCTCCACTAGTTCCATCAGCATGCATAGTAGCAGAAATTAATGATGGCGGAAAAAATGGTTGTTGTTGATTATTACTTGTATCTAGAGCATCCCAATCATTGTTATTTGTTGGATTTTTACTAGGATCACTCACCTCTAATGCGTCAATGCGTAGTTCTTTAAAAAATGGTAGGTATCCTACATTTGCATTACTAACATCCGTACTTCCGTCTATGTAATGAGTTGTTTTTCCAAGGGGCACAGACGTACGATCACTCTGAGGAAGTTGCCAGGTCATATTAATTGCAGCAACTGCACTATTATTTTTTGAAATATCTCCACTATAAGGCGCAGGAGGGATATCAAAAAAATAGCGAGAAATATCTGATTCAAATGCAGCATCAGCAATATTAATTATTGCATTTCCAGAATTATCTGATATATCAAATTGGGTTTCATTGAATAAAATTGCACTGGCATCAAATAATGTACCTGCTACTACTTGTCCACTGTTATCACAATTACCAACTTGAGAAGCTCCCCCACCTCCGCCAATGGTACCGTTTTTAATTGCATCTTCTAAAAACTCACCTTCATATCTTACAAAAGAAATGCGGGGTCTAGCTTTTTCATTAGTATCAGGAGCACTTTGATCAAAACCATATGCGTTTTTTAGAGTAGTTCGTTCATTATAAAAAACGACTAGACCTGAAGCATAATCAATTACCCATCCTGAGTTTTGGTTTTGTAATCCAACGGTTCTCCAGGATCCATTATTAAAAGTAGGATCCCAATACTCAATAATTGGTGTAAACATTGACGCGTTGGTATCATTGTACAACCAAGGAATCATATTACGTAATTTATTAGTTGATGAGGACCATGTAGATGGTGTAGGATTCTCAGGTAACCACCAAGAATTATTGTTTCCGGTTGATTTGAGATAAACGCGTTTGTAAAAATATAAATATGGGATTATATTACCATTTACATCTTTAACATTTGATTTTCCTGTCACTTGATTCCATACGGTGCCTGTAGGTCCAGATTGCCAAGTAGTATCATTATAACTACTATCATTTTTCATTTGACCGACATTTTTTTGTAATTCCTTTGGAACTGGATTAATAAATACCGATGAACTGTAAATACTATTTAATTTTGCGATTGTCTCTGCATTATATTGAACAGCAGGTGTTGTTCCATGACCTGGTTTAGCTTGTGCAACGCCTTGAAATTGTTTAAACAATAAAGACAACTGATTCTCTTCATTAATAGGAGGTTGAGACATGATATATATAGTTTATTGATAAAATTATATATATTTTTATCCGATGTATGTTAATTTTATATCACTTATTCCCTGATCGTTTGGTATACAAAATGCTAGATATTGAGTAACTGCTTTTCCCGCATGTGCATGACCTATAGAAGGAGCCGTAGAAGACCAGGTTGTGCTACCAGACGATAATGCAATACCATTAAATGCTCCTTTATCATTATTATTAATAGCACCTTGAGATTGAACAAAAGGTTTATATGAATTAGTTGATGGTTGTTTGTCTACCGTAGCATCCAACCATGGTGTAGATGCAACAAAGTTGCCATTATTTAAAAGTGAACTCGTATCATTTGGATTTGTTGAAGTTAACCACAAGATCATCTCATCACTTGATGATTGAGGAGCTTCTTTCACAAATAAGAAATAATCTGTGCCAATTGTTGCTACATTTCCTCCTGCATCGTTAACTACTACTTTACAAACCTGCCATGAAGGAATATTTCCTAGATCTACACTAATACAAATCCATTTACTATTAGTTACTGAATATGCTGTTGTAGCACCAATAGTTCCGCCAACATAATTATTTCCTATTGACCAATTCTTAGTATTCCCACTTGCATCATACGACTGGTAATTTTTCAATCCAGTTCCTTCAAAATTGGTATAGTCTATGTAAGGATTTGTTAATCTACTTGAAAGATAATTAGCGCCAGAACTACTCCAATATGCATTTTTTGCCCACATTGCTGTATTAAATGAAATATCTGATTGAAAGTTTAATGGAGATGTGGGCACAGGTGGCTGAGAAAACGTAGTTATAAATGGCGCGGCAGTTTCTTCAAAAGGAATTGGCTGTGGCATTTCAGTTAAACTTGCACTTATTGATGCAGAACTGCTACCTACATTATTTGTTACTGTTATATTTTTAGGGTTATTTACATTAGGTACATTTTGTGCAGTTCCCCCCCATGTATAATCCCACCATGCATATTTGTTATTAAATGAAACATCACTTGTTTCTGTAGTAAGGGGGGTAGACATTTTAATATTATTCTCAATGATTGACTCCATAATAAACTGACTAAATGCAAAATTGTTTGTATTTCCAGAATCTCTACTATAAGGCAATTGTGAAAAGTCACCATCTGAAAAACTGGCATTTAATGTATCATTTATATTTACTGTTGTATGACGATTTGTTTCTCTCCACTCAAGGCTATTATCATCTACTTTAACCTTACTATTACTTGAGGTACCTAGATATAAATTATTTTTGTAGATCTTATCATTATTAGAAGGAGCCCATTCAGGATTGATATCACTAATATCATATTGTACCTTGAAAGATGCTTGTGAAGTTAATGGCAAACCATAAAAATATGCAGTACTACTTGTTACTTGATCACCGGATGTATCATAATTTAACAAGGTAGTATTTTGACTCAGATCTTCGGCTAATTTAAAATGTCCTGATAAATCATATATTTTATCTGGTTGATTATTGTTAGCATACATGGTTTGGGTAAAATTAATTTTATAAGGATCGAAATTATTATTACAGATATCTTTTAAACTTGCCAATGAAATATCTACACCTAAGTTACTTACTGTACAGCCCAAATAATAACCGACCGCTTTAACATTAGTGCTTGCAGCAATATCTACAATATCTTTTACTTCAAACCTAAAGTTATTATTCGATACATCACCCTGTGCAGTTGGAACCCACGAACCTGATATGTCATCGCTGCTTAGATCCACGGTAAGATTACTTGAAGAAATATTAGCATCAATATTAGCAGCAAATAAACCAATTATTGAACCAGATGCATCATTTCCTAGTTTACTACCAATTGAAACTAAATCTGTGCTGTCAGTAGGACTTTGATTTGCAGTGCCTAGATTTAGCGCTGGGTTTTTATTTGGTACATTCCCTGTAATAGTAAGATTATCACTTTGTTTTATAAAATGTACTTCAGAATGTGATTTATAATTTGGTTCACTATTATCAGTTCTTTCCCAAGCGGGGGTCGTTACTGCAGAAGAAAATGTCAATTCTAAGAGTTTATTATGTGTATTCCAATTTCCTGTAATTGGTGTCTCAAACTTAGAACCATTTGTTGATGCATTCGCTTGATTTCTTGTAGGTATTGGTACAATAACATTACTTGAAGCATCTCCCAATGCATAAACTTTCTGACTTGAAAAATCAGTAGAGTCATTTATAGCATAATAACTTTGGGAAGGATCGACAATTGTCTCAAACTTATATTCTGGGTGTGCATAATTACTAATACTCAGATCCCAAGCTTGTGTTTTCAACGAATTAGTTTCGAATGAATGGCTAATATCACTACTTTGACCTCCTACTTGTAAAAAGGCTATTCTACTTCCACTTAAATCGAATCCATATTTTGCTGAAATTGGTGCATTACTTGAATAAGGCGTATTTTTACTTGCATCAAGATGAGATCCTCCTAGACCTGAACTGAGCAAGTCATTATATTTTGATGAAGATAAAACTATAGATGCTGGTGCAGTTGCTGGTCCAAATCCACCAAATGTATAAAAATCGCTATCATTTTGAAAATATACCCAATTTATATTATCTTTGTTTGCACCTTCATCTGCGTAGTTATAAAAAGCAAAACGAAATTGGTAGCTGTCAGTTATATTACTTACATTATTACCAATATCCAATTCAATTTCAATACTACCTGTTGGTAAAATTGACGGTGCTGAAATGTTACTTGAGGGACTGGTTGCCTTTATAACAAACTTATAAAGATCAGTCGGTTGGCCCGACGAAGAAACTATATTTGATGATCCCCAACCAGTAACATCTGTATCATAGCACATTTTTGACCAAGACGAGGAGGATTGTGTTTTATACTCTAAATAAAAGCCTTTTATAAAAGGCAACCAGTCAAATTGTGTACGCATTCCTTGAGAGTTTAGAATTAAACCGCTAGGTGCTACAGAAAAAGCACTTTTAATTGTATGGGGAGTATTTCGATTCCATGTTAACTCTATCTCATTTCCAGATGTACCTGTTGGTCCGGTTACCGGCGGAGGTTGTCTTGTAAGAAGAGGATATGCTAGATTATTTACAATACCTGCATTTGTTCCAGTTGGTCCAGTAACACCTATAATACTGAATCCGTGATCACTATTAAAATATAAATGCTCATAATCCGATGTATCATCAAATGTTGGTCCTCCAGTTCCAGTACTAAGTTGTGCTGTACCAAACTCAACTGATGTTCCTGTTACACCACTGCCAGTAGGTCCGCGCATACCAGTTGGTCCGGTTGCTCCAGACGCTCCAGTTGCTCCAGACGCTCCAGACGCTCCAGTTGCTCCAGTTGCTCCACTGCCAGATGGCCCAGATGGACCACATTCACAAGATTGAGTACTATTACAATTATCTAAATACATTCCATTACAGTCTCCAATTGTTAACGTTGGCATTCCTATATATATACATTGTAGATATATTACCACTAATATATCTGCACTTTAACATGAATAAAGCGATTGTAACTACCAAACTCAATCCGTTCTTGATTTATCGTTATGGTGTTGAATAACAATAATATATATTATGTATTTCCCATCATAAATGCTGGAATAAAAAAGTAAGTAATTACTAATTTGTATATTTTTATTGTCTTTTGTATATGTTTATTTAGAACACGATGCTGGCCACCTTCCCGTGAGTTCTCTTTGCCTTAGATTTTCCGGCTTGCTTCTTTCTTGTAGTAATTTTCGCTGGTGCTTAAGGTGTTTCTTCCACAACCGCTGGAATCTTTTAATTCCACCTGTCTTAATAATCGCGCACGCCTCGCCTCCCGGCATTTCTTC